>WPCJ01161815.1_pt1 | contig 31857 bp, 37 predicted proteins | sample 5399831 | NCBI WGS metagenome assembly WPCJ01 (sample SAMN12869470, study PRJNA574797) | sludge metagenome | isolation source: wastewater treatment of pH10 | place: China:Beijing | collected 2019-05-20 | reverse complement strand
TGTCACCCTTAATTTAAAAATATGAAGAAAACATTAACTACTTTGCTATTTTTGGGTAGTTTGCCATTCATTAATGCTCAATGGAGTAAGGCGACGCCAAACGTAACAATTACAAAAAAAAGTGATAACTCGATTTATTACAAATTGGATATCGATGCTATCAGAGGACAGTTATTGTCTGCAGATAAAGCAGGTAAAAATGTGGGATCAGTTACGATCAGTATTCCAACATCTAATGGTATAGAAAAATTTGCTGTTAATAGTTTCCCGGTAATGGATGAAGCATTAGCTAATCAGTATCAATTAGGATCTTATGTTGGTGTTGGTATAGATGATCCTACAAAGTATATTAGATTTAGTGTTGCGCCTAATGATTTCCAGTCCATGATTATTAGTAATGGTAAATATGAATTTATAGAGCCGGCAACTAATGATAAAGCTTTTTATTCCGTACATAGTAAGACAGGTAAAGAAGGAGGCTTTATGTGTAGTACTAAGGAAGATGCTAAATCTGTTGAAAGATTGAATGAATTAGCTAAGATGGGAATTGCAAGCAAAGCTGGAAATAAAAAATTCCATACTTTGAGATTAGCGGTTTCCGTGACTGGCGAATATGGTGCTTATTTTGGAGGAGCTGCGGGTGCACTTACTCAAATCAATGCAACCATGACCAGAGTGAATGGTGTATTTGAGCAGGAATTTAATCTTCATCTCAATGTTATCAATGCTCCGAACCTGATCTTTACCAATGCATCTACAGATCCTTACAGTGCAGCATCCCAAATGTGCAAATGGAACTATGAATTAATGAACGTACTGCACGGTGGCAGCTATGGAGTTACAGACGCCGATTATGATATTGGCCATCTATTTGGAAGAAGCGGAGGAGGAGGTAATGCTGGTTGTATAGGTTGTATCGGCAGTAATGATGTTTCTTTTACCAGTTATTCAGACTGTGGTTATACTTATAACTCCCCAAATAACTATAAAGGGAGTGGTATAACTTCACCAGGAACAGGAGCTCCTCAAGGAGATAATTTTGATATTGATTATGTTGCTCATGAGATGGGACACCAGTTAGGTGATTACCATACTTATAGCTGGTATGAAGGGACAGGATCTAATATGGAGCCAGGCTCTGGATCAACCATTATGGGGTATGCTGGAATCACAGGTGCCGGATTAGATGTTCAGGCACACTCTGATCCGTATTTCCATTCAAGAAGCATAGATGAAGTACAAGCGAACCTAGCTACTAAAACGGTAGATGTAGAAACTGATATTGCAAATAATCCGCCTGTAATCACGCCAATGACTACTTCTTACACAATACCGTTGAATACTGCATTTGCATTAACAGCTAATGCTACTGACCCAGAAGGTGATGCATTAACTTATTGTTGGGAAGAGTTTAAAACTTCAAACTCTTCAATCGGTCAACCTTGGGCAACTAATGCAGGGATTATGAATGTAGCCGGGGCATCTCACGAACTCGGTAAGACAACTGTAGGAGCAGGATTTAGATCTTTACCACCGACTGCTAGTCCAACAAGATATTTTCCTGCATTGTCAACAGTTCTTGCTGGTAATGTGAGAAATTTGTCAAAATGGGAATCTACTTCTTCAGTTGCAAAATCCACTGTTTTCCGTGTAACAGTTAGAGACAACAAGGCGGGTGGTCAGGCACAAACTGCTTTTGCAAATCAAACGATAGTGGTAGGATCCGCAGCAGCATTTACAGTTAGCACAACATCATTAACACCGGGAACCAATTCAACAATCAACTGGGTGCCTTCCGGAACTACAGCCTCACCTTATAATGTAGCTAATGTTAAAATTGATTTTACATCTGATAGTGGTGCAACATGGACTACTTTAGCAGCTTCTGTTCCAAATTCAGGGACGGCAAGTGTTGCTGTACCCGCTTCTTTGTCAGGTAAATCTGGACATATCAGAGTTTCTGCAATTGGAAATGTTTTCTACGCGGTAAAAGCAGCAACAGTTGGAACTTTAGCGGTATCTGATGTTAATAACACAAAATCTGTACAGGTTTATCCAAATCCTGTAAAAGATATTCTTAATGTTTCCAATGTTGCAGCGAATGCTTCATATGAAATCTTCAACTCAGCAGGACAGATTGTTTCCAGAGGAACTTTGGATAGCGGCAGAGCAACTGTCAACAAATTGGTAAAAGGTGTTTACTTTATCAATATAGAAAATGCAGGCACAACAATCAAAACTAAGTTTGTAAAAGATTAGTAGCTGAATTTTAATAACTTTAAGACCTCTATTTTGGAGGTCTTTATTTTTTTATCAATTTGATTCAGAAAACATGAAAAGCAAAAATTTTTTCGAGAGATTCGCAAACTGGGCCACCAAATTTACCGGCAGTTCTGCAGCTTTCATTTCAGCAACATTGATTGTAATAATCTGGGCGGTCACAGGTCCTGTTTTTAATTATTCGGAGACCTGGCAATTGGTGATCAATACCGGAACAACAATTATTACTTTTCTAATGGTGTTTCTTATTCAGAAAGCTCAGAATAAAGACTCGAAAGCTATTCAGATTAAATTGAATGAGCTTATTGCATCCAATGAAAAAGCAAGCAATAGAATCGTAGATATCGAAGATCTTACTGAAAAAGAACTGGATCAGTTGCATTGCTACTATGAAATGCTGTCTGACTATGCTGAGAAGGATGAAGATATCCATCAATCACATTCTATTGATGCGGCGAAGAAAAACCAGGATCATAAATACGAAGCTTTTCAGAAACGCCACGAAGAATGGCTCTCTAAACAAAATCAAAAAAAGGAATCTCAATGATTCCTTTTTTATTTATTTCCTTAGAAAATAATCAAAGTAAGAACAGCTTCCGGTTAAACTTTTTACAGCTTCAGTATCACTGAAGTTTTGTTTCAGCTGTGTGAAATAAGTTCTGTACTTCTCATTTTTCGTTTTGGCAAAATCAATCTCTCGTTGATTGGATTTTTGTTCCCAGTTTTTATCATCGTAAGACACATTTGGCTGTCTGGCCTCCCATTGGTAATATTTACCCTGTTCTGCACTGGCCATCTGGAAAAGTATTCTAGCCTTTTGTTCTTTGTCTCCGGAATTTTGCAAAGCTTTAGTATAAAATTGAATAGACAGATCAAAATTGTCCGGTTTTATAAAGACATTGGAAATATAATTTTTATAATAATACCTGAAAGGACTTTCATCATTTCCAAAATAATATTTCCCACCGTTGGAATTATCCGTATCCATCACAAAAACTTCTCGGTAATAACCTAAAACAGAAGTATTATAAAGCAAATTCCCGATCAGCTGATTCGCTTTTGAAGATAACTCGCCTTTGCTTTTACCGGTTTGTTGAAGTCGCATAACAGTGTCTGCAAGTTCCAGCTTATTCATCTTTTGTTTGATGAATGGAAAATCATTTATAAAATCTTCAGCTTTCATGCTAACATTATCAGGGCTTTGGTAACTTTCCCACACATTATGCCCGAAAATTAATCCGGAAATATTACTGAATCCATTATATAGATCGGAAGTGTTTTGATATTTTATATAATTTCCGGTATTGTAATCATAATAACCTTCCGGCAAAAGAATACCTGAAAACCGAACGGCTTTCTCATAATGTTTTTTTGCATTGGCGAAGTCGGCGTTTCTCATCGCAAAATCACCATAGATCAGATTGAAGAACGCTTCGGTATCGCCAACATTGTTAATGTTTTTAGCAATGATCTGGCTTTCAAAAGTAGATTTGTCTTTTTTATTAAAAAATGCCTGGAGTTTTTTGGCAAGGTTGAGATTCGGATTGAACCGTAGATCTGACAATTGATTATTCATCAGAAAGGATTTTGCATCATCACCTTGTAGAAAATACCGGTTGGCAAGAATATCTTTCAGAAACTCCTGTGTTGAAGGCGCTGTGTATTCCTCATATCCGAAATTTTCAGCAGTGCTGTCGGTTTCTATTTTCTTTGGTTTTTCTTCAAAGAACTCACGGTAATCCTTGTAAAGATGTTCCTCAAAATCAGATGTGATTTTTGGTTGAGAGACAATATCATTCAGCATTTTCATTCTCCGGATCTGGGATTGATAATTTTTGTCATTAGTGTTGATGCTGTTCAGAATCTCTGAACTGTCTTCATAATCTTTTTGAAGAAATTTTAGATAGGCATCAGCAATTTTCCAGAATTCGTCTTTGCTTTCATCTTTTATTTTGTCAGTGAATTCCTCGAGGTCGGAAATATAATTGACCGGTCTATCATTGTCATTATAATAATAGCTGTATTCCGGTTTGTTGAAAAATGGAATTCTGTCAGGATTTTCTAAGTATTGCTTATCAGAAAGATCATTGTTGCGATCAGTTTTTTCGGAAGATTTTGAACTAAAAATACTTTTGAACCATCGCACGATTCTTTGCCAAATGGATAATTCTTGTTTTTCAGAATTATCCTTAGCATTAACCTTAGGCTGTTCTGTTGTTTTATCGGTTGTATCTTGTGTTTCAGGATTCTGATAATAATAGACAGGAAGATAATTTCTTTCCAGCTCATTAATTGCTCTTGCGCCCAGAACTTTGAGCATTTCAGATTCCGGATCTATGTCATAGATCTTTTTCATCATTGGGAGCGGATCATTAAAATCCTGGTAGCCCAAAAGGAAATAAGCCATCGTTTTTTCCCGATCATTGCCGGCGCGTTTCAGAATGTTATTGAAAGAAGCGCTATCCGAAAGTTTCATGGATACAAAAGCATCTCTTTTCAAAGATTTTGAATTCATAAAAACCTGAAAAAAATGCCAGTTGGCCTCTTCATTTTTACCTAACCCGCGTTCAGCACCTGCAAACTGATCCAAGGCAAGATAATAAGGAGCGGATTTGATTTTTAGCGGTTCAACATATTTTTTAAAAGCATTAACAGATTCCTCAAAATGCCTGGTGTAATGATTAAATCGCACCAGCTGATATCCGTAACGCAATTTTATTTCAGGATTTCTGGCCGAATTATAAAGTGAGTTGAGAGCGGCAATTGTTTTATTATAATCAAGATCAGTAGCATTTTTATTATCCGTTTCGGAGCGGTAATAGAAAGAATCCGGACTTTCCACATAACTGATTCGCATATACGGCTCCAGATATTTGGCCTCAATCAGGTAATCAATGCCTTCTTTATATTTGGCGTAAAAGGAATTTCCAAGCTTTGCTAATATTGGTTCGGAAGCAGCTTTCCCGGCCTTGATTGCGTTTAGTGCTTGTAAAGGAATATGATTTACCAAATATTCTGTTTCACGGTAATTCAACTGATTCCCGAAATATTTTTGCCAGTTTTCTATATTTTCATTAGGAATTACAGCTTTTTCATCTTCGTAGAATCTTGAAGAATATGTCAACAAAAATGGTGTGAAAGATTTATCACGGATAATATTTTGTGTAAAAAGATTGAAATAATCATAATCCGGATCGTACCAGGCACAAGCTTTGGACTGATTGAAAAATGCAGAAGCAAGAACAAAGCTTAAAAGGAATTTTTTCATAGTTTGAGTTTTTTATTAACGGTTGAAGTTTCTGTTTCTGATAAACCTTTCGTCCAATTGATAATATATGATGTTAAATTTAGGAATTTTCCGGTCAAGAAAATTCACCGCTTCGTCTAAGGTTTGTTCCGGGATCTGTTCCACTTTTATCCTGAAACCTTTATTGAGATAATAACCAAAAAAGAAACCATCTTTTCTTACAACGGCTTCATTTTCCGAAATTTTTTCTAAATCCTTATTATTAAGATCTTTTTCCGACAGAGCATTAATCAGTTTATGTTTCCCGAAATGGTTGGTGACGATTCCCCAGGAGTAGATAGGCAAGGCAACATCTATTTTTTTAATAGGATAATTCTGGACTTCGGAAAGGTAATTTTTCAGAATCTGAATATCCAGGATCGAGTTTTTATCCGAGTTTTCCAAAGGAGAGGAAGTGGAATAACACATCAGATAAACTTTACTCACAGGCGGAATTCCCATTGTAACTTTATCTTTTACCTGGTGTAGCCTCAATGTAGAAGTGATTTCTTTATGAGAAAGCGCTTTAAGTTTTTTTAAAAATTTAAAATAGTCATTTTTTGTGCCCGCAGTCCAGTCGCAGTCAATTTGTATTTCCGAAGCGTTTGCAAATCCAAATTCTTTGATTTTTTTATCAATAAGACTATAAATACTTTTGGCAAGAAAATCAATTTCAGAATCTTTGATATAAAGAAATGTTCTGTTTGTGATAAAAATTACCGGAACAATGTGTTTTGAGTTTCGAAAATTTTCTGATTTCGAGATTACGCTGACCGGTTGGAATTTACCATCCACTTTATCAGCATCAAAAAATCTGACATATAAATTGGTTAGTGTTGATTGTTCCAGTACATCTTTTTCCGATTCTTTTAAGGATAATTTTGTTTTCCAGTAATAAAAACCATAGGCATGATTTTCTTGTTTATTACAACTGAAAAATAATATGAGAATCAAAATTGAAAATATTTTTTTCATAATCAAATTTAAAAATTCGACGTATAAAAATTGTGATAATTTCCTAATTTGAGCTAAAACATTAAAAATCAAAATATTTTATGATAAATATTTGTCAGTTTGAAAATTATCCATAAATTTGCACACTCATTTTAGGGAAGGAGTATGCCTATTTCAGACATAGAATATGACGAAAACCGCTAAAATGCTGAAACAAAATATAATAGATATATATAAATAATGTCAGGTATTATTGGTAAAAAAATCGGTATGACATCTTTGTTTAACGAGGACGGGAAGAACATTCCTTGTACAGTTATTCAAGCTGGTCCATGCTCGGTTTTACAGGTCAGAACCGAAGAGGTTGATGGGTATGTTGCCGTACAACTAGGTTTCGATGACAAGAGTGAGAAGAACGTTGGTAAAGCGTTAGCTGGTCATTTCAAAAAGGCTGGTTCAACTCCTAAAGCTAAAATCGTAGAATTCAGAAACGAATTCGAACATGCGGTTAAGACAGGAGATTTAGTAGAAGTTAACATGTTTGCGGAAGGTGAATACGTTGATGTAACAGGGACTTCTAAAGGTAAAGGTTTCCAAGGTGTTGTTAAAAGACACGGATTTGGAGGTGTAATGCAAGCTACTCACGGTCAGCACAACAGACTTAGAGCTCCAGGTTCTATCGGTGCTGGTTCGGATCCTTCAAGAGTATTCAAAGGAATGAGAATGGCTGGTAGAATGGGAGGTAAGCAGGTAACTGTTCAGAACCTTCAGGTGTTAAAAGTAGATGGAGAACAAAATCTTTTAGTAGTAAAAGGTGCTGTTCCGGGAGCTAAAAATTCTTATGTAATTATCAAGAAATGGAACTAGTAGTATTAAGTACATCAGGAAAAGAAACCGGAAGAAAAGTAACTCTTGACGAATCAGTATTCGGGATTGAGCCAAATCAGCACGCGGTTTACTTAGAGGTTAAGCAATATCTTGCTGCACAAAGACAAGGTACTCATAAATCAAAAGAAAGAAGCGAAATTACGGCTTCTACAAGAAAGCTTAAGAAGCAAAAAGGTTCAGGATCTGCGAGATATGGTGATATCAAGTCGCCAACTTTCAAAGGTGGAGGTAGAGTTTTTGGTCCAAAACCAAGAGACTACAGATTCAAATTGAACAAGGCTCTTAAGAGATTAGCTAAAAAATCTGTTTTGTCTCAAAAATTGAGAGATAACAGTATCAAAGTTTTGGAGAACTTGAGTTTTGACGCTCCTAAGACTAAAGAATTCATCAACTTGTTGGGTGCTTTGGATCTTAACGGTAAAAAGTCTTTATTCATCATTCCTGAAGCTAACAAGAATGTATATTTATCTTCAAGAAACTTGCCTAAGACAAGAGTGTTAAATTATAACGAGATTTCTTCTTATGATTTGATCAATGCAGGTGAGATTGTTTTCTTAGAAGGTGCAGTAGAAAAATTTCAGGAAAATTTAAAGAAATAAATCATCATGTCACTTATTATTAAACCAATTATTTCAGAAAAAGCAAACTATCTTACAGATCTAAGAGGTGCTTATTCTTTCTTGGTTGCTCCTAAAGCAAACAAGATCCAGATTAAAGGTGCTATTGAGGCAGCTTACGGTGTAAAAGTAGCGGACGTCAGAACGATGATTTATGCACCTAAAGTTTCTTCAAAATACACGAAAAAAGGACTTCAAGTTGGGAAAACTAACAAATTGAAGAAAGCAGTTGTAACATTGGCTGCTGGAGAAGTTATTGACATTTTCGCAACAAATTAATTAATTATAAATAATAGTAATGTCTGTTAGAAAATTAAAACCTATCACCCCGGGACAGAGATTCAGAGTTGTTAATAACTTTGAGGAAATTACTACTAACAAGCCAGAGAAATCTCTGACAGTTGGTATTAAAAAGTCAGGTGGACGTAACCAAACTGGTAAAATGACCATGCGTTACACCGGCGGTGGACACAAAAAGAAATACAGAATTATCGACTTCAAAAGAAATAAATTTGACGTTGAAGCTACGGTAAAAACTGTAGAATATGATCCAAACAGAACTGCTTTCATCGCATTAGTTGAATATGCAGACGGAGAAAAGAGATACATCATCGCTCCAAACGGGATCAAAGTAGATCAGAAAATTGTTTCTGGAGAAAGCGTAGAACCAAATGTTGGTAACGCGATGAAATTGAAAAACATTCCATTGGGTACTATCATCTCTTGTGTTGAAATGAAGCCTGGACAAGGCGCTATTTTGGCAAGAAGTGCTGGTTCTTCAGCTCAATTAACTTCAAGAGACGGAAAATATGCAATCATCAAGTTGCCTTCTGGAGAATCTAGAATGATCCTTACAGAATGTATGGCAATGGTTGGTTCGGTTTCTAACGGAGATCATCAGTTAACAGTATCAGGTAAGGCTGGTAGAAGCAGATGGTTAGGTAGAAGACCAAGAACAAGACCAGTAGTAATGAACCCAGTTGATCACCCAATGGGAGGTGGTGAAGGACGTTCTTCTGGAGGTCACCCAAGATCTAGAAACGGTAAGCCTGCTAAAGGTTACAAAACCAGAAAGAAAAACAAAGTGTCTAACCGTTACATCGTATCTAAAAGAAAATAATTATGGCAAGATCACTTAAAAAAGGACCATTCATTCATCATACTTTAGATAAGAAGGTTCAGGCAAATGTAGAGTCTGGTAAAAAGACTGTAATCAAAACTTGGTCTAGAGCATCTATGATTTCTCCAGACTTTGTAGGACAAACTATCGCTGTTCACAACGGGAAATCTTTTATCCCTGTTTATGTAACAGAAAACATGGTGGGTCACAAGTTAGGCGAATTTTCTCCGACAAGATCTTTCAGAGGTCACGGTGGTAACAAAAATAAAGGAGGTAGATAATCATGGGATCAAGAAAAAGAGAAAGTGCATTAGCACGTAAAATAGCAAACCAAGATGTGGCAAAAGCGTTGCATAACGACTGTCCGTCTTCTCCAAGAAAAATGAGATTAGTTGCTGATATCATTAGAGGGGTAGAAGTTGATAAAGCTTTGTATATCCTTAAATATTCTAAGAAAGATGCTTCTAACAAATTAGAAAAAGTATTGCTTTCTGCTATCGCAAACTGGCAAGCTAAAAACGAAGGTGCTGACATCGAGGAGGCTAACCTTATCGTTAAAGAAATCTATGTAGACAGTGCAAGACAATTGAAGAGACTAAGACCTGCGCCACAAGGTAGAGGTTACAGAATCAGAAAAAGATCTAACCACATTACACTAATTTTAGGTACTAAAAATTAATTCAAGGTATGGGACAGAAGACAAATCCAATTGGTAACAGATTAGGTATCATCAGAGGATGGGATTCTAACTGGTTTGGTGGTAAAAACTACGGCGACAGAATCGCTGAAGATTACAAAATCAGAAGATACCTTGAAGCAAGATTATCTAAAGGTGGAATTTCAAAAATCTATATTGAAAGAACACTGAAATTAGTAACAGTAACAATCACGACTGCAAGACCAGGATTAATCATTGGTAAAGGTGGTCAGGAGGTTGACAAATTGAAAGAAGAGTTGAAAAAATTGACTGGAAAGGATATCCAGATCAACATCTTCGAAATCAAAAGACCTGAGCTAGATGCAGTATTGGTTGCAGACAGCATTGCTAAGCAAATCGAAAACAGGATCTCTTACAGAAGAGCTGTTAAGATGGCTATGGCAAGCACAATGAGAATGGGTGCAGAAGGTATCAAAGTCATGATCTCCGGAAGATTGAATGGTGCAGAGATGGCAAGATCAGAATCTTTCAAAGAAGGTAGAATCCCTTTATCAACTTTCAGAGCAGATATCGATTACCACATCGGTGAAGCATTGACTCAGTATGGTAAATTAGGTGTTAAAGTTTGGATCATGAAAGGTGAAGTTTACGGTAAAAGAGAACTTACGCCGCTAGTAGGACAACAGAAAAAAGCACCAGCTGGAGGTAGAGAGAGAAACGACAGAGGAGAAAGAGGAGACAGAAAACCAAGAAGAAATAATTAATAAAATTTTAGAGGATAGTTTTTAAATGACCGTTACTTTTTTAAAATCTAAATTCTAAAATCTAAAATTTAAGAAATTATGTTACAACCAAAAAGAACCAAATTCCGTAGAGTTCATAAGATGAAAATGAAGGGGATTGCCCAGAGAGGTAATCAACTTGCTTACGGAACTTTCGGGATCAAAGCTATAGAAGGTGCTTGGATCACTGCAAGACAGATTGAAGCTGCGCGTATCGCTGCAACAAGATATATGAAAAGAGAAGGTCAACTATGGATCAAAATATTCCCGGATAAGCCTATTACCAAAAAACCAGCGGAAGTACGTATGGGTAAAGGTAAAGGTGCTGTAGAATATTGGGTAGCTGTAGTTAAACCGGGTAAAATTATGTTCGAAGTTGGTGGAGTTCCTTACGAAGTAGCGAAAGAAGCTCTTAGACTTGCTGCGCAGAAACTGCCGGTAGTTACCAAGTTCGTAGTTGCTAACGATTTTGTTAAACCTCAATAATCTCTATTACAATGAAAAAAGCTGACATCAAAAATTTAAGCGTAGAGGATATCAAAGTTCAATTGGCTGACGCTAAAGCTAACTATTCTAAACTGAAATTAGCACACAGAATTAGCCCAGTTGAAAATCCAATTCAGATCAGAGATTTGAGAAAAACAATTGCAAGACTTAATACAGAATTAACTAACAAACAATAATTCCTTTTTATAATGGATAGAAATTTAAGAAAAGAACGTATTGGAGTAGTTTCCAGCAATAAAATGGAAAAAACTATTGTTGTTAGTGAAACTACAAGAGTAAAACATCCAATGTACGGGAAATTCGTTTTGAAAACGAAAAAATATACCGCACACGATGAGAATAACGAGTGCAACGAAGGAGATACAGTTTTGATTACAGAAACTAGACCTTTGAGTAAGAGCAAAAGATGGAGATTAGTAAGAATCATTGAAAAAGCTAAGTAATAATGTTACAAACAGAATCAAGATTAAAAGTTGCTGATAACACAGGTGCAAAAGAAGTACTAGTTATCAGAGTTCTAGGAGGAACTAGAAGAAGATATGCTTCAGTTGGTGATAAAATCGTTGTTACTATCAAAGATTCTACACCATCAGGAAACGCAAAAAAAGGTCAGGTATCTAAAGCGGTAGTTGTAAGAACTAAAAAAGCAGTTAGAAGAAAAGATGGTTCATACATCAAATTCGAAGACAATGCTTGCGTATTGCTAAACGCTGCTGGAGAAATGAGAGGAACTCGTGTTTTTGGACCGGTTGCCCGTGAGTTGAGAGACAAAGAATATATGAAGGTTATTTCATTAGCTCCTGAAGTACTTTAATTTTAAAATTTTAAGAAAATGTCAAAAGTTAAAATAAAAAGAGGAGACAACGTTATCGTTACTACCGGAAAAAATAAAGGTAGTAAAGGTGAAGTTCTTGAAGTAATCAAGAAAGAAGGTAAAGATCCTAGAGTTATTGTTGCAGGAATTAATATCGTTAAAAAACATACTAAGCCGTCTGCACAAAATCCTCAAGGTGGAATCGTTGAAAAGGAAGCTTCACTACATATTTCAAACGTATCATTAACTGATAAAAGCGGAAAAGCTACTAAAGTTGGATACAAAGTAGAAGGGGATAAAAAAGTAAGAGTTGCTAAAACAACAGGTGAAACTTTATAATTTAGAATTACAATGGAATATATAGTAAGACCAAAACAACAATATAAAGAGAAAATTGTTCCTGCAATGATGGAAGAATTTGGGTACAAGTCAGTAATGCAAGTGCCTAAGTTGGAGAAGATCGTTGTGTCACAAGGTTTGGGAGCTGCTACAGCTGACAAGAAAATTGTGGACTATGCAGTAGAAGAATTGACTGCAATCACAGGACAAAAAGCAGTTGGGACTCTTTCTAAAAAAGATGAAGCAGCCTTCAAATTAAGAAAAGGAATGCCTGTAGGAGCAAGAGTAACGCTTAGAGCTGATAAGATGTATGAGTTCCTAGACAGATTAACTTCTTCTGCACTTCCAAGAATTAGAGATTTTTCTGGAATCAAAGCTGACGGTTTTGACGGTAGAGGTAATTATAACTTAGGTATTACTGAGCAGATTATCTTCCCGGAGATCGTAATTGACAAAGTGAAAAAAATCCAGGGGATGGACATCACTTTCGTAACAACTGCGAAAACTGATAAAGAAGCAAAATCATTATTAACTCACTTCGGTTTACCTTTCAAAAAGAACTAAGAAATGGCTAAAGAATCAATGAAAGCGCGTGAGCGCAAAAGAGAAGCTACTGTAGCTAAATATGCTGAAAAAAGAAAAGCTTTGAAAGAAGCTGGAGATTATGAAGCATTACAAAAATTGCCTAAAAATGCTTCTCCTGTAAGATTACACAACAGATGTAAATTGACAGGAAGACCAAGAGGATATATGAGAACATTCGGTATTTCCAGAGTAACGTTCCGTGAAATGGCTAACAATGGTCTTATCCCGGGAGTTAAAAAAGCTAGTTGGTAAGCAATTAAAAACAATCGAGGCAATTAAGTTGTTGAGATACTAAAGCATAAAAAATATCAGACTGAAGTTTTCTGAGGTCTGATTTTTTTAATCTTCAAGTCTTTTCAATACTGGTTGTCATTAACCAATAATTTAAAACAAAGAAATGGTAACAGATCCAATTTCAGATTTCCTAACAAGAGTAAGGAACGCACAAAGCGCAGGCCACAAAGTGGTGGAAATTCCTGCATCGAAAATCAAAAAAGAGATCACTAAGATTCTTTTCGATCAAGGTTATATCTTGAACTACAAGTTCGAGGATAATGCTGTTCAAGGAGCTATCAAGATCGCTTTGAAGTATGATAAGCAAACTAACAAGCCTGCGATCAAGTCTATACAAAGAGCTTCTAGACCAGGTCTACGTCAGTACAAAGGTTCTGAGGAACTTCCAAGAGTACTTAACGGACTAGGTGTGGCTATCATCTCTACTTCTAAAGGAGTAATGACTGATAAAAAAGCTAGACAGGAGAAAGTTGGAGGTGAAGTAATTTGCTACGTATATTAATTTTTTAAAACAAGGAAAATGTCAAGAATTGGTAAAGCAATTATAGAAGTTCCTGCTGGTGTTACTATCACTGAAAACAACGGTGTAGTAACGGTAAAAGGTCCTAAAGGAGAATTATCTCAGGAGCTTACATCAGGAATCAGCTTCACACAGGAAGATGGTAAATTAACATTTAACCGTCCTTCTGATTCAAAAGAACACAAAGCGCTTCACGGTTTGTACAGAGCGCTTATCAACAATATGATTGTTGGGACGTCTACAGGTTTCACAAAGCAATTAGAGCTTGTAGGAGTTGGTTACAGAGCATCTCACAATGGTCAAAAATTAGAATTGGCACTTGGATTTTCTCACGGTATTCTATTGGAACTTCCAAAAGAAGTAACATTGGATACTTTGACTGAAAAAGGGAAAAACCCGATCATTACATTATCTTCTTACGATAAACAACTTCTTGGAATGGTGGCTGCAAAGATCAGATCTTTCAGAAAACCTGAACCTTACAAAGGAAAAGGTGTGAGATTCGTGGGTGAAAACATCAGAAGAAAAGCCGGTAAATCTGCATAAAATTTAAGAAAATGGCATTAACAAAAGTTGAAAAACGAATCAGAATCAAAAGAAGAGTAAGAGGAAAGATCTCAGGATCTGCAGAATTACCAAGATTGTCTGTATTCAAAAGTAATAAAGAGATCTACGCACAATTAGTAGATGATAAAGACGGTAAAACATTAGTATCAGCTTCTTCTAGAGGGAAAGGGGTAGACGCTAAAGGAACTAAAACTGAAGTATCTGCAGCGGTAGGCAAAGCTATTGCAGCTAAAGCTAAAGCAGCTGGTATCGAAAGTGTTGTATTTGATAGAAATGGTTTTGTATACCACGGTAGAGTGAAAGCTCTTGCTGACGGTGCTAGAGAAGCAGGTCTTAAATTCTAATTTTTAAAATTCAGAAAATATGTTAGATAGTAATATAGAAAGAGTTAAACCTGGAGGATTAGAATTAAAAGATCGTCTGGTTGCTGTTAACAGAGTAACTAAAGTAACGAAAGGTGGTAGAGCATTCGGATTTTCTGCAATTGTTGTTGTAGGAAACGAAGATGGTGTTATCGGTTACGGACTTGGAAAATCTAAGGAAGTTGCTTCTGCTATTGCGAAAGCGGTGGAAGATGCTAAGAAAAATTTGGTGAAAGTTCCTGTAATCAATCATACAATTCCTCACCAGACTTCTGCTAGATATGGTGGTGCTGATATCTTCTTGAGACCAGCTTCTCACGGTACAGGACTTATTGCCGGTGGTGCGGTAAGAGCGGTACTAGAATCTGCAGGTGTACACGATGTATTGTCAAAATCTAAAGGTTCTTCTAACCCACACAACGTGGTGAAAGCTACTTTCAACGCATTGTTGGATATCAGAAGACCAGAAGAAATTGCAAGAATGAGAGGAGTTTCTTTAAGTAAAGTGTTTAACGGTTAATCAATATAGCAATGGCAACAATCAAAGTAAAATTAGTTAGAAGTGCTATTAATCGTTCTAAAACTCAAAAAAGAACACTTGAAGCACTAGGATTTAAGAGACTTCAACAAGTTGTAGAACACGAAGCAACGCCTTCTATTCTTGGAATGATTGCTTCTGTAAGTCACTTACTGGAAGTTCAAAAATAAGACAAAAGATAATGAGAAAAGGGATCTTTCTCTTTTCTCAATACTTTATCATTTAAAATCTCAATTACAAAATGAATTTAAATAACATACAACCAGCAGCAGGTTCTACTCACAATTCAAAAAGAATTGGTAGAGGTCAAGGAAGCGGAAAAGGTGGTACTTCAACAAAAGGGCATAAAGGTCAAAAAGCAAGAGCTGGTTATTCTCAGAAAATCGGTTTCGAAGGTGGACAGATGCCTTTGCAGAGAAGATTACCAAAATTTGGTTTCAAAAATATTAATAGAAAAGAGTTTAGAGCTATCAATCTTGATACAATCCAAACTTTGATCGATACTAAGAACATTACTGGTGATATCACTAGAGATGTATTAGTAGAAAACGGTCTTGCTTCTAAAAATGAATTAGTAAAAATCCTAGGTAGAGGTGATTTGAAATCAGGTGTTTCAATCTCTGCTGACAAATTTACTAAATCTGCTGAAGAAGCAATCAACAAGGCTGGAGGTAAAGCAATTACTCTTTAATTAATAACCAATGAAAGAATTTATACAAACACTAAAAAACATTTGGAGTCTAAAAGAGCTTAGAGATAAAATTATCTTGACACTTTCATTGGTCCTTGTGTATAGATTCGCATCGTATGTTTCTCTTCCGGCTATTAACATGGCAGAAGTTGGGAACTTATTACAACATTACAAAAACCAAGGCGGGAACCAACAAGGGGCCGGCCTTTTGGGTTTATTGTCATCTTTCACCGGAGGAGCGTTTAGCCGTGCTTCTATAATGGCACTAGGAATTATGCCTTATATCTCCGCTTCCATTATTGTTCAGCTGATGGGAATGGCTATTCCTTATCTTCAGAAACTACAGAAAGATGGAGAAAGTGGAAGGAATACATTAAACCAAATTACCAGATGGTTAACGATTGGGGTTTGTCTTGTACAGGCACCTTCGTACTTAACATCAGTAACACAGTTTTTCTTACCGTACGGCCAGTTCCAGTCAGCTTACTATATAGATCCTGCATCTGTGATGTTCTGGTTACCAAGTATCGTGATCCTCGTTGCAGGTTCTGTATTTGCAATGTGGTTAGGAGAAAAGATTACTGACAAAGGTATTGGTAATGGTATCTCGATCTTAATTATGGTGGGTATCCTTGCGGATCTTCCAACAGCTTTTTATCAAGAAGTTATTACACAGAATGGTAAAGGTGGTTTAGGAAGCATTATGATTTTGGTTGAAGTTGTATTTTGGTTATTAGTTGTTTTATTGGCAATTATTCTATCCGTAGCTGTTAGAAAAATTCCAATCCAATATGTGAGTAGAGCTCAGGCAAGAGGTGGTGTAAGCAGAAACCTGATGGAAGGCGCTAGACAATGGATTCCATTGAAAGTAAATGCAGCAGGAGTTATGCCGATCATCTTTGCTCAGGCATTGATGTTTGTACCCGGATTACTAACCAAAGTTGATGAATCTAATACATTTTTGGCAGGATTCAAAAATGTTTTTAGCTGGCAGTACAATGTATTGTTTGCATTATTAATTATAATTTTCTCATTTTTCTATACGGCAATTACTATTCCGGTTAATCAGATGGCTGATGATTTGAAGCGTAATGGTGGATTGATCCCGAAAGTAAGACCTGGAAAAGAAACGGCAGATTATCTGGATGATATTTTATCCAAAATAACCTTGCCGGGTGCAATTTTTTTATCTATCTTTGCAGTCCTTCCGGCAATAGTGCACGGAGCATTTGTTCAGACAGATAGATTTGCCCTGTTTTTTGGGGGTACATCGTTATTAATTATGGTGGGCGTTATCTTAGATACTGTTCAGCAAATTAATACGTATATGCTGAACCATCATTATGACGGGTTGATGCAATCTAAATTATCAAGATCATCAAACTATTAATAATATAAATGGCAAAACAGAAACATATAGAACAAGACGGAGTGATTACGGAAGCACTTTCCAACGCACAATTCCGTGTAGAGCTAGAAAATGGGCACGTATTGATTGCCCATATTTCTGGTAAAATGAGAATGCATTATATAAAACTCTTACCCGGAGACAAGGTAAGACTCGAACTCTCTCCTTATGACTTGACTAAAGGGAGAATAACTTTTAGATATTAAAAATAACAAAATGAAGGTTAGAGCATCTATCAAAAAAAGAAGTGCAGACTGCAAGATCGTTAGACGAAAAGGCGTTCTGTTCGTAATTAACAAGAAAAACCCTAAATTTAAACAAAGACAAGGTTAAGAACCGATTAAATTATGGCGAGAATTTCAGGTATTGATTTACCAAAGAACAAAAGAGGCGTTATAGGACTTACTTATATCTACGGTATCGGTAAGAGCACAGCTTCAGAAATTTTGAAAAGCGCTGGAATCAGCGAAGACAAGAAAGTCAACGAATGGAATGACGATGAATTGGCAGCAATCAGAACTTACATCACCGAAAACGTAAAAGTTGAAGGAGAGCTTAGATCTGAAGTGCAATTGAACATCAAGCGATTGATGGACATAGGATGCCAACGAGGAATACGTCACAGACTGGGATTACCTTTAAGAGGCCAAAGAACGAAAAACAATTCTAGAACCCGTAAAGGAAAGAGAAAAACTGTTGCTAACAAGAAAAAGGCAAGTAAATAATCGTTAGAATTAATTATGGCAAAACAAACTAAAGTTGTTAAAAAAAGAAAAGTAAAAGTTGAAGCTATTGGTGAAGCACATATTCAGGCTTCTTTCAATAACATCATCATTTCTTTAACAAATAAAAACGGAGAGGTTATCTCTTGGGCATCTGCCGGTAAAATGGGATTCAGAGGTTCTAAAAAGAACACTCCTTTTGCTGCTCAAATGGCTGCTGAAAACTGTTCAGCTGTAGCTCACGAAGCAGGTCTTAGAAGAGTAAAAGTATTTGTAAAAGGTCCGGGTGCAGGTAGAGAATCTGCGATCAGATCTATTCACAATTCTGGGATTGAAGTAAGCGAAATCGTTGACGTGACACCTATGCCACACAACGGATGTAGACCTCCAAAAAGAAGAAGAGTTTAATCTTTTAATCCTCAAATCTTAATTACAATGGCAAGATATATTGGACCTAAAACTAAAATTGCTAGAAAATTTGGTCAGGCAATTTACGGAGACGATAAAAACTTCGAAAAAAGAAAAAATCAACCACCAGGACAACACGGTCCTAACAAAAGAAGAGGTGCGAAGAAATCAGAATATGCTACTCAGCTGGCTGAAAAGCAAAAGGCTAAGTACACTTATGGTATCCTTGAAAGACAATTTGCTAACCTTTTCGACAAAGCTCACAGAAGCAAAGGTGTAACAGGGGAAGTTCTATTGCAACTTTGCGAATCAAGATTGGATAACGTAGTTTACAGATTAGGTTTTGCTAAAACCAGATCTGCAGCTAGACAACTTGTTTCTCACAGACACATCACTGTGAACGGAGAACTGGTAAACATCCCTTCTTATTTGTTAAAAGCTGGTGACGAAATTGCTGTGAGAGAGAAATCAAAATCTCTTGAAGTAATCTCTAACGCTTTGGCTTCTAAAGCAAATTATGAGTGGTTACAATTCAATGACGAGAAAAAAACTGGTACTTTTGTAAGTGCTCCTGAGAGAATCCAAATTCCTGAGGACATCAAAGAACAGTTAATCGTCGAATTATACTCTAAATAATAATTTTTTCAAATTTTTGCTCAACCAGACTATGGCAATTTTAACATTTATAAAACCCGATAAAGTAATCCTGTTAAACTCTACAGATTTTAAAGGACAATTCGAATTCAGACCTTTGGAACCAGGTTTCGGGCTTACAATCGGTAATGCATTGAGAAGAGTTTTATTATCTTCTCTGGAAGGATATGCTATTTCATCTATCAAAATAGAAGGCGTAGAGCACGAATTTTCAACTATACCGGGAGTGATTGAAGATGTAACGGAAATCATTCTTAATCTTAAACAGCTTCGTCTTAAAGCTAAAACTGAAAATCCAGGAAACGAGCAGGTAACTGCAAAAGTATCCGGAAAGGATGTGGTGACTGCTGGAGATCTTGGAGGTTCTATCGTGAACTTCGAAGTTCTCAACCCAGAATTGGTAATCGCTACTTTGGCTAAAGATGTAACGTTTGAAATTACTTTCAACATTGAAAAAGGAAGAGGATATGTTCCGAGCGATCAGAACAAATCAAACAATGCTCCTGTCGGGACTATTGCTATTGACTCTATCTTCACACCTATCAAGAAAGTTCAGTACAGTATAGAAAATTACCGTGTAGAGCAAAAAACGGACTACGAAAAACTAGTATTGGATATCGAAACTGACGGATCAATCACACCTCAGAATGCTTTAACAGAAGCTTCTAAGATCTTGATCTACCACTTTATGTTGTTCTCTGATGAAAGAATCACTCTTGAAACAGAGGCTGTAAAGGCATCCATCCAATACGACGAAGAAACACTTCATACAAGACAATTACTTAAGTCAAAATTGGCAGATATGGATCTTTCTGTAAGAGCCCTTAACTGTCTGAAAGCGGCTGAAGTAGAAACGCTTGGAGAATTGGTTTCTTTTAGTAAGTCTGATTTGATGAAATTCAGAAATTTTGGTAAAAAATCTTTAACAGAACTTGAAGAATTGGTTCACTCAAAAGGACTAAATTTCGGGTTTGATGTTGCAAAATATAAGTTAGACGCTGATAAATAATCCTCAAAATGAGACACGGAAAAAAGATAAATCACTTAGGTAGAACTGCACCACACAGAAAAGCAATGCTTTCTAATATGGCTTGTTCCCTGATTGAACATAAAAGAATCAACACTACTGTTGCTAAAGCGAAAGCTTTAAGAGTTTACGTGGAACCAATCCTGACTAAGGCTAAAGAAGATACAACTCACAATAGAAGAATCGTTTTCTCTTACCTACAAAGTAAAGAAGCGGTTACTGAATTGTTCAGAACTGTAGCTCCTAAAATCGCTGAAAGAAACGGTGGTTACACAAGAATCATCAAAACTGGTTTCAGACCTGGTGATGCTGCTGATACTGCGCTTATCGAGTTGGTAGATTTCAACGATATCTACAATCCAAACGAAGCTGAGAAGAAAACAACCAGAAGAAGTAGAAGATCTACTGCTGCTCCTAAAAAAGAAGCTGCTCCTGTTGTTGAAGCTACTGAAGCTAAAGTGGAAGAAACTCCGGCTGCAGAAACTGCTATAGAAGAAAAAACTGAAGAATAAGAATTCTAAGTTTTTAAATATAAAACCACCTCAATTGAGGTGGTTTTTTTGTTTGTATTTTTGCCGGAGAATTATATACATAATAGATATATTTTCTTACAAGCTTATTTTATTTCTGCGGAGGGTTATTCTTTTTTGGCGGAAGCTTATTTCATTTCAGCGGAAGGTTATTCCATTTTGACGGAAGCTTATTCTGTTTTGGCGGAGGGTTATTTCATTTCAGCGGAGGGTTATTCTATTTTGGCGGAAGCTTATTTTATTTCTGCAGAAGGTTATTCTATTTTGGCGGAGGGTTATTTCATATCAGCGGAAGGTTATTTTATTTTGGCGGAAGGTTATTCTGATTTGGGAAAAGTAAATAAAAAAAAGACCTGCAAGATTGCAAGTCTGGTCTATTCCTAATTTATTGTTTTTTGAACTTAATCTTAGATATTGTTTTATATAATGGCGTATTAGCATCCAGAATGGTAAAGAGATAATCTTTTGCTTTGTTAAATGTGTCTACCAGATTATTTTCTGCAAGATACATGGACCGGTTTCTGGCGGTTCTCGCCATATTGAGCGGAATGTATGTGTCTACAACTGCCTGCGTAGACTGCAGCATCGCATCTCTTTCTGCAAATAATGTTGCTACAGTGAATTCTGTTTCATTAGGATTATAATTTGGGGTGCTCTGAATGAATTCTACAAGCTGTGTATAGCTCGCTGTGCGCTGGTCAAAACTCATCTGTGATACAGAGGCCTGTGGTTGGGGATTGTCTCCCTGGTTTTCCGGTAGTGCAGGTTTGGTGCTGCGCATGCCTTTCAGTTTTCTTGCCAGGGTCATAAAATCTTCCAGCTGTGCCGGTGTGACGCCACTGATGGCTTTATAAACTTTTCTAAGCTTTGTCACTTTTTTGCTAAGCGGTGCGAAAACCGCTTCCCTGTTGTCGACCGCCAGGGTGTATGGCGGTAAAGCCGTGTAAACCGCCTGTTGGTCTGATACAGACTGGTTATAAAGGTTTTGCAAACTGTCCGGACTCAAAAGCGGATTACTTGGTTTGTAGATGGTGGAAAGCTGAGCAATGTAACTGCTAAGCAGGGCGGCGTTTGCCAAATTTTTGGCATGGCCCTTTTCTGATATTGAACTCATTTGTGTAAATATTTTAATGTTACCTGCCAAAATTAACATTTTTTTTATTTAGAAATTAAAAAAAATGTGGAATTTAAATTTTTTTTCTATTTTAGCTATCTGCATTAACGAAAATAAAGCATTGGCTTTTCTTGTTAGAAAAATGTGGAAATTAGATGAAGGAGAATGTGTGATACTCCCATGCTACGGTGTAGGTTTGTTTATCTGTTCATCAGGCTTTCACAACGTCTTTACAATAGATATAAGTCTGCGCTTTTTTATAGCGTGAGTATAAATAGAGAAAAAAGTGTATAAAGCGTCATGTTTTGGCGCCGGCTGTCGCTAATATTGTGGCAGTTTATAAAATAAGAATAATAACTATAAAACTCAAATTATGAAAAAACTCTTCATAAGCATGGGAATGCTGGCGGTGGGTCTTTCCTATGCACAAAAGGTCAGCTGGCAAAAGAATCTCGACTCCGGGACACAGGATTTTCTTTCCGGACTGGCGGTTACGATCGATGGACAATACTTAGTTTCGGGATCATCCATTCAGACCCTTCGGCAGGCTCAGGGTGAGAGCTCCGGCTCAACTGCAGTAAATCCATCATCAACCCACAATCAAAACAAAGGCTACGATTATCATATTCTTAAGCTTGACCAGCAGGGTCAGAAGGTTTGGGAGAAGTATTTTTCAGGGAATCAGCATGATTATCTCAGCGCCACCGTTTCAACCAGGGAAGGTGGCTTTTTGTTAGCAGGGACTTCGTATTCGTCTTTAGGATTGGATAAGAAAGATAAATCTAATGGCTCTTCTGATATCTGGCTGATTAAGATCGATGAAAATGGGGAAGAACAGTGGCAGAAAACCATCGGTACAAGATACAGCGAAGAAGCGCGAAGTGTGACTCAAACTATGGACGAAGGCTACATTGTTGCAGGCTCTACCAATCATCCAAAATCAGGTTACGGCTCCAAAGATGTTCTGGTCATTAAGCTGGATAAGAAAGGCAGGATCATTAGTCAATTAATTCTGGGTGGCAAGGGCCTGGATGAAGTGGAGAAAGTTATCCCGACGAAAGACGGCGGCGTCTTGATGGGCATCTATTCCAGGAGCGGCGCTATTGGGAATGATGAATTATCAATGATTAATGATCAGCGGTCAAGGATCAGCAATTCTTCGACTTCGCTCAGCATGACAAATACTCAATCCGGCAATAGCAGCAACGTCATCCTGAGCGGAGCCGAAGGATCTGTTAATTATTACCCCAAAACCAGCAACAACTATGGCGAAGGCGATTACTGGATCATAAAGCTGGATAAGAATGGCAATGTCGAGTGGGAAAAGAACTTCGGCGGCAGTGAGGATGACCATGTTAGAACCATGGCATTGACAGACTCGGGTTATATCATCGGTGGCGAAAGTCGCTCAGAGACCTCGGGTAACAAGAGGGCTAAGCTGGAGGAGGGGACAGACCTTTGGGTATTGGCTTTGAATGAGTACGGTAACGAAGAGTGGCAGCAGTCTTACAACTTTAAGAACCGGGATGTGATGATGTCCTTGAATACTATCAGGAATCATAATGTCAGCCTGAGCGGAGCCGAAGGGTCTCAATCCGTCAAAGGCTTTCTGATAGGCGGCTACACGCAGTCAGAAGGAAAGATTGAGAAGAATGATGAGACGTTCTGGATGCTTTACATCGACAGGAACGGTAAAGAAGTGTGGCGAAAATATGTTGAAGGGAAGGAAAAGAAAAAAGAAGAAAGACTAACATCTGCAATACTGAACAGGGACGGCTCGTACATCCTGGCGGGAACAAGCGCTGAGGAATTGGGGAAAGAGAACTGGAAGGTGGTGAAGCTTGAGGATAAACAAATTGAAGATCTGATGGAGAACAAGGACATCCAGATCTACCCAAATCCTGTGAAGGATTACTGTTATGTGGAGATCGGGCTGGACTTTGATCAGGCGGATGTTTATGTTTATGATATGACAGGGAAAGTGATCCAAACATTCAACACCAAAAACAGGGTGACAAAGATTGATACGAGTAAACTTCCACAGGGTGTTTACATCATCAAAGCGAGCATCCCAACCAAGCAGAACAAAAAACTAACTACTAAAATCGTGAAAGAATAAAAACATAAATTATGAGAAATACAATTTTATCATTATGTACCTTTTTGTCTGTAATTTTTTATGGGCAGCAAGGAAATCAGAATCTTCAGCTTCCCACCATCATTCCTCCCTCACCGACAGCGCAGAATTTCATGAGATATGGAGAAGTTCCAGTAGATTATAGCACAGGGGTACCAAAAATCGATATCCCAATTTTTACCATTCAAGGAAAGAAACTGTCTCTTCCAATATCTATTTCTTATCATGCTTCAGGAATAAAGGTTAGCGATATTGCATCAGAAGTTGGACTAGGATGGGTTTTAAATGCTGGAGGTATCATTACAAGGACAGTATTGGACCTTAAGGACGAGATAAAAAGTGGCACAAGAACGTATGCCAATTCAGCACAGTTTTTGACAGGTGTCTCAAATATTGTATATAATAGTTATAACCCAGCTTGTCTTAATTATCCTGGTGTTGCCCAGATTGAGATGTATTTGAATACAAAATGCAATAATGAAGATATGATAAGTGATAGATATTTTTACAGTCTTCCTAATGGTTCATCTGGAGTTTTCCGATCTAGTTATCCTCAAGATGATGCTTTAATCATGCTACCTTACCGCCCTTATAAAATAAACAAAACAGTTCAAAATCCTAACTCTTCCAATGCTGTAATTACGGAGTTTAATATAACTGACGATCAGGGAATAATATATGTATTTGCAAAATATCAGTATTCAAGCTATGATTCATCTGAATGGTTTTTAAAAGAAATAACGACCGCTGACGGCACCGAGAAAATAAAGTTAAATTATACGGCATTAGCAGTTACAAGCAATCTATCATCAACTAATACATTTTCCACTCCAAAATATCATATATATGGCAACTCATGTGATCCTCAAACAGAATCTTTTCCAACGGATCAGGCTGGAGGATCAGGAGGTGTGTTACCCTCGGTAATTTTAAATAGTATTGAAAGTGACAACATGATAGTTAATTTTTCTTACCAGGACAGAGAGGATTTTCAATTCTTAAAAAAAATACAACAGATAAGTATTTCAGACAAAGATAACCCTAACCAAATTAAGAAAAGAATTTCATTTGATCATACATATTTCGGAACTACCGGCTACGGTTATGAGGGCTCATTGATTGATAAAAGATTAAAACTGGATGCTATAAATGTTTATGATGAAAGCAATGCTATTCCTCAAAAATATCTATTTTCATACGAAAATAGTCAAATGCTTCCTCCCTATCTTTCCAGGTCTTTTGACTTTTGGGGGTACTATAATGGTAGTAATAATGGTACTTCTATTCCAGAAAATATGATTCCTTCAAATTATCAAAATCAAGGATATGGAGGTAATAGAAAGGCTGATAACGGCTATTTTTCCAAAGCATGTATGTTAAAAGAAATTAAATATCCAACCGGAGGAAAAACTAAATTTGATTTTGAAAGAGCCTATGTAGATAATCTCTACAGAGGTATAGACTCAGGAGGATATATCGGAGGATTTAGGGTCTCAAAAATTGCAAATTATTTTAACGAGAATGATATTGCAGATATTAAATCTTATCAATATGGTACGCCTAAGTACAATATTATCGACCCAGAATTTTACAGCTACCCTCAATGGTATATCGATCAAGTTGGGAACATGATTTTTTGTTCAGCTGCAGAAGCTTGTTGGGTATATTATCAACGTAGCATTACAAATTCGAATTCGATCGTTTCCCACGACCTTATGCCCGGGTTGCCTATTGCTTATATGGATGTTATAGAATATAATGGTGATTTGAATGATAACAGTGGATATACACAATATGAGTATACCACACCTGATCTATATTCATATACTGATTTAATTAGAGAACTACATACCTTTCAAGAAGATAGAGGAAATTACGAGCCAAAACTTTGGCATAAGAAAATAATAACAAATTTGGATAAGATCGTTACCGAAGAATGGAATTCTTATTCGAATCATTTTTTGCAAGAATATCAAACGGGAATTAATATTTCCAGAACATTGACAAATATTGCTGATTCTAAACATTATGATATAACAGATTATGGTTGCCATAATTGCCAAGTGATATATATACAATCAATCAAAGCACACGATACCAAAGCCTATCAGAAAGCCAATTTGTTAGACTATAGCATTAAAAGAACCTACGATCAAAACAATGAAAATAAGTATGTAGAGGATAGAGTCGATTATACTTATAATCAACATAATCTGATGGTCAAAAAAGCTATGAGGACAAATAGTTTAGGTGACAATATCTTGACTCAATACAAATACCCGTATGACTTTGGTACAGCAGAACCATATCAAACGATGTTGACCAAAAATATTCTGACGCCTGTTATTGAGCAGACTATTACCAATACGAGCAAAAACAAGCAGCTACAGAAAACTCATACTGATTACAAAAATTGGGGCGATAACATCATTGAACCGGAATTGATCAAAGCGCAAGCTGATACTTCATCACCATTGGAAGAGAGGATTAGGTTTATGTCTTACGATAAAAAAGGCAATATAACCAGCCTGAAAAAAGAGGGCGATATTCCTGTTACTTATTTGTGGGGCTATGATAAAACTCTTCCTATTGCGATGGTAGAGAATTCCAACTTGATATCTCAAACGGGTATTGATAATCAGGATAAGACCATTAATAACAATTTATATATTACTATGGGCAGCACTGTATATGAATTGGGAACATTTATTATTACGGACGAAAAAAATTATAAAATAGACCGGACTTATGAAAAGATACCGAACGATAAGTCCGTGATGTACCAGATATTATTCGAAAATATTGACAATAGTGCAGGTTCAGTATCGTTTACAGATACTACACCAGCAGGAGGAAACTCTCATACGTTTATAACTCAGGCTCAACTTCTAAAATCTGGCACTTACAAAGTGAAACTGACCAATGTGGGGTATAATGGATATCAAGGTTCTATTGAGCATCAATTTAATTTTACAATTTACAATACTGTAAACATTGACAAGGCTATTCCGTTCCATACCAGTTTCGAAGAAGATGTAGAAAATGTAAGTATGACAAAAGCAAAAACAGGCAAAAAATCCCATACCGGTCAGTATAATGTGAAAATACCACCGGCTTCAATGGGCTATGACAAGGTGATTGTTTCGTACTGGGGTAGAGCAGGCGATACGTCTGCCTGGGAATATGTAGAAAATGTTGTCGATGCCAATGGCCAAGATTATAATATAGGCGGGGGCTATTACTACATTGATGAAGTCCGGATGTATCCTGTAGGAGCGCGAATGACCACTTACACTTACGATCCGTTTTATAAACAGCCAACGAGCGTTATGAAGCCTGACAATCAGGTGGAATACTATAGATATGACAGTTTCGGAAGATTAACAGATGTTCGCGACGAAAATGGCAATCTTCTGAAAGAAAACCAATACCATTACAAACCATAAAAAACTATAAATCTATGAGAATAACCTTACAAAAAATCATAAGCTTTTTGGTTTTAGTAATGGGTTCGAACCTGTACTATAGTCAGTTGACGCCGTCAGAAAATTATATTTATTCCAAAATTTACTTGGAATCCGTAACAGTCTCCAGTACAACTGCCAAAAGTTCGGAAACGGTCACTTATTTTGATGGACTGGGAAGACCTATGCAGAACATTATGGTCAAAGCGGGAAAAACAGCTGCTACTGACCTGGTTACACCCATCATTTATGACGATTTTGGGAGGCAACGATTGGATGTGCTGGCAACGCCGGCTCCAACATTGAGTTTGGGTATTCATTCCGGAATCAATGAGAATAGCGGTTCAGGCTTTTATGGAAGCAGACCTTATGCTGAAAAAATCCTGGATGATTCCCCTTTAAATAGAATCCAGCAGCAAATCCAACCAGGGAGCGAGTGGCAGGATTATCCAGTCAATTATGCCTATTTGACCAACAATAATAACGAGGTACTGAAGTTCTCGACGGTCACAGGATATGGGAACGGCATATACTATACCAGTCAACTCAAGGTCGATGGTTACTATACCGAATCCACACTTTATAAGAATATGATCTCGGATGAAGATGGCTTGGTAACTTATGAATTCAAAAACAGCGAAGGGCAGACAGTTCTTGTCAGAAAGGTACTTCAAGAAAGCAATATACAAGTACAAACATTGGCTCCTATAGGCAATAATACACAGAATGTTGACACCTACTATGTCTATAATGAATACAATCAACTGGCTTTTGTCATTTCCCCTTTAGCTGCTAATGATTTTCGCGCCAATCCCAATCAGACCATCAACAATCCCAAAACAGCAGCGAATGCCATTATCGATAATCTCTGTTATCAATATAATTTTGATGGAAGAAACAGACTCGTAGAGAAAAAAATACCAGGGAAAGGATGGGAGTCTATGGTCTATGATAAAACTGATCGTCTAATTATGACACAGGATGCCAACTTGGCTGGCCAGGGAAAATGGATGATAACAAAATATGACATCTACGGGCGCATAGCATACACAGGTTTTATCCCGGGCGGGGACAGGGAGAGTATGCAGAGTCAGGCGGCTAATCTGGCTATCACAGAATCCCGGGACGACACAGGCTTTCTGAAAAGTGGGATCCAGATCTATTATACCAATAATCTGTTTGTAGGTATTGACACCATCCTCTCTGTCAACTATTATGATATCTATCCCGCTGATACTCCTTTTCCGGAAGATAATAAGATACTGAATGAGCCAATTCTTATCAGCACTCATGATACGCTTGGGCGTTCAACGAAAACTCTTCCATTAGCATCATTTGTCAAAAACATTGATGATGACAGCTGGACACAGAATTACAGTTTTTATGACAGTAAAAGAAGACCGATAGGAAGTACAAGCATCAACCACTTGGGAGGAAGTACGATAGTAAACAGTAAGCTTGATTTTGCAGGAGTGGTACAGAAGACTGAGACTATACATAAAAAGATTTCTTCGGAGATCCCGGTTCATATTGTGGAAGATTATACCTATGACCACCAAAACAGGATTCTTAAACATTACCATGAGGTAGTAGGTAAAACAGACAAAGTTATTTTGGCAGATAACGAATATGATGATCTGGGAAGGATTAAAAACAAGAAAATTGGCGCTGTTACGGATGCTGCCTTCAATGAAACCTCACCGGCATTGCAGACCATTGGTTACAGCTATAATATTAGAAGCTGGATGACGGGAATCAACTTGGATAACTCCGGAGCTCTTGATATAACTAAGCTCTTTTCCTATAAAATCAAATATGAAGATCCCGAAAACGCCCGTGCAAGGTATAATGGTAATATAGCAGAAATAGACTGGATTTATGGTGCCGGGGATATTAATCGTTATGTCTATACTTATGACACATTGAACAGATTACTAAGGGCGGATTTTAAATCTGTGGATATAACGCATTCATACGATTCAAATTATTACAACGAGCATCTCACTTACGACATCAACGGTAATATCAAGACTCTGAAGCGTAATGCCCAATCGAGGACCGGAACCCTGCACGCTCTGCAAGTTGACAACCTGACGTATAATTATGAGAACGGTAACAAGAGCAACCGCCTCTCGACCGTTTATGATAATTCTCAGAATGGAACGGGGTATCCTGCCATTTCGGTTCCGCAAGCGATGACCTATGACAGCAATGGCAATGCGAAAACGATACCGGATAAAGGCATTACAGGTAATATCGTATACAACTATCTGAATCTCCCGCAACAGATCGTACAAAATGGCAAGCCCGTAAACTACAGTTACAGGTGTGATGGTATAAGAGTGCACAAGCAGTTTCTCGTAAATGGACAGAGTATAGATACAGACTATCTGGATGGTTTTGTATATACGACACCATATACGAACAAAATGGCAGAGGTACTGGAGGGAGAAGTTGCAGGAGATATGCCTGTCGCAGGGCAGAGAGAGGCTCTTGAATTGACAGAAAAAACCATTGTAGGGCCCGGCCCAACGCTTCCTTTGGCAGAAGCTACACCCAACTTTTTTCCAACAACGGAAGGGTTTTATGATTATGATAATTTTAGATATATTTACCAGTACAAAGACCACCTGGGTAATGTAAGGGTAAACTATATTAAAAACCCGGATGATGGCAGCGCAGAAGTGATCAGCAGTAACGACTATTACCCTTTTGGGCTTAATTTTATTACCATAGGCGGCAGAACGGTACCCCAGCTTTACAATCCATCTGTAACATTTGAAAACTACAAGTATAGCGGTAAAGAACTCCAAGAGACAGGTCAATACGACTTCGGAGCAAGGATGTATATGCCAGATATTGCAAGGTGGGGGGTGGTGGACCCGTTGGCGGAGAAAATGACTCGTCACAGTCCTTACAATTATGCGTTTAATAATCCATTAAGCTTTATAGACCCTGACGGAAGAGAAGCCTATAGACCAACTCCTAAAGAAGCTGCTGCAATGGCTGCCCACGTTTATGGCGATAAAAAAGATAATATTCTGATTGGTGGATGGAGAGTTTCTCAAACGAAATTTGAAGGTGTTCAGTTGGAAGACGAATCTTCTGGTTTTAAATCTCAGGTTTATGAAAGAGTTGTTGATGGGAAGGTTACCGAATATGCCTATGCTACAGCGGGAACAGAAGACCTGGGTAAAGATGGAGTGGCTGATGTAGCACAGCCGGTAGGCGCATCAAGTCAATACTCATTATCTGCTAAAAATGCTACAGCATTATCTAATCAGTTGGGAGATACAGAATTAACCTATACCGGTCATTCTCTAGGTGGTGGTCTGGCAGCACTTAATTCCAACCTTACCAGAAGGGAAGCCATAACTTTTAATGCTGCGGGAGTAGGGGCTGCGACAAAGTTTCTGAATGGAAAGAACAACTCTGATATGAGCGGTTGGTTTGGCGGTTTCACTGCCACATTTAGGACGGAAGGACTTATCAATGCCTATATAATGAAAACCGACCCTCTTAATATAGCTCAGGATAAAAGCTTGCTGATGCCTGATGTAAATGGGAAGAGGCATACTGTCTGGCCAACCAGCGCAAGCTCGGTCTATAATGGACACAGTATGGACAATATGTTGAAAGAATTTGGAATCAACCCTAAAAAATATGCTAAATAATATGAAAAGAATTTTGATACTATTTTCTTTGCTATTGTTGATAATATCCTGCAATAAAATAGACAGAGATAAAAAGGTTGACAAGGATAAGCTTTTAGGAGCTGATTACAGGTTGTTTCAGAACACTCCTGCCTGGGAACTGGCAAAAGCTGTACAGGATGATGATATTGACAAAATAGATGAAGAAATACAAAAGAATCCTAAAATTATCAATTATCAGGAGAGTAAGTACGGAAAGACGCTTTTGCATTTAAGTTCTTATAATGATAATTATAAATCATTTAAGGAGTTGCTTAGATTAGGAGCCAACCCAAACATTGCTGATTCTTCACATTGTACCACACCACTAATTCAAGTAGCACAATCATTTGATGATAAATTAAAATACGCTGAAGAATTAATAAAATATAATGCAAATGTTAATTATGTAGAATGCAATGAAGGAAAGTTAGAGCAAAAAACAAATGCTACTCCACTGATAGCAGCTTCTGGACGAAATAATTTAGAAATGGTTAAGTTGTTGGTTAAGAATGGAGCAAACATAAATTATACTAATCCCAATAATGAAGATGCTCTATCATTAGCTACTTTATCTGAAAAGTATGATATCGTATTATACCTTTTACAACAGGGAGCAGATTGTAGCAAGATTTTATACAAAAAGGGCGGAGCGGTTAATCCAAAAGACATTTATATGAAAAACTGGATAGAAGATGAAGCAGACCATTCGGCGAAAGAATACTCTGAGATAAAAGAGCTTCTGAAGAAAAAAGGATGTTTATAAAACAAATAACCCTCGCATTTTGCGAGGGTTATTTGTTTTATAATGCAGCTACATTTGGTAGTGTTCCAAACAAGTTGGTAAATAAAAATAGTATTGATATTCAATACTATTTTTATAGAAAACAAGATAGAAA
>WPCJ01115705.1_pt1 | contig 31887 bp, 30 predicted proteins | sample 5399831 | NCBI WGS metagenome assembly WPCJ01 (sample SAMN12869470, study PRJNA574797) | sludge metagenome | isolation source: wastewater treatment of pH10 | place: China:Beijing | collected 2019-05-20 | reverse complement strand
CGCGGCGGCGGTCGCGGCTGGGGTCGTGGCGGTGGCTACTATCGCGGTCGTGGCTATGGCTTCTATGGCGGTCCGCGCTTCGTTGCGCCCGGCTGCTATTTCAGCCGCCGCTGGGGCCGGGTGGTCTGCCCGTATTGATCGGCAGCCATCGTCCCCCGTGGTGACGACATCATGAATTGAAGGCGCTCCGGGAGATCGGGGCGCCTTTTTCTTTCCGGCCCGTTCATTTGCATGGGTCCGATGCGTTTTGAACGGAAAGCATCCGGCGGCGCCTTGCCGTCTTGCCTTTTCCGCGCACTGCACCAATCTCGGATGGCGAGCCGGCGCCGCGTCGGCAATCACGCCCTTTTGCCCCGGGAACCTCATGAGCAAACTTTTCTCCCCCGCCAAGCTGCGCGACCTCGCTTTGCCCAACCGCATCGTTATCGCGCCCATGTGCCAGTATTCGGCCGAGGAAGGTCGCGCCACCGAATGGCACATGATCCATCTCGGCAATCTGGCGCTGTCCGGCGCCGGCATGCTGTGCATCGAGGCCACGGCGGTCGAGCCGATCGGGCGCATCACGCCCGGCGATCTCGGTCTGTACGATGATGCCACCGAAGCCGCCTTGAAGCCGATCCTGGCGGCGATCCGCAAACATTCCAAGATCGCCGTCGCCATGCAGATCGCTCATGCCGGCCGCAAGGCATCGAGCCATGCGCCATGGGAGGGCGGCCAGCAGGTGCCACTCGATAAGGGCGGTTGGGTCGCCGAAGCGCCGTCGGCGATCCCGACCAAGCCTGGTGAGGTGCCGCCGAAGGAAATCGATGCCGCGGGGCTGGTGCGCATCCGCGACGCTTTCGTGGCGACGGCCAAGCGCGCCGACCGCCTCGGCATCGATGCGATCGAGCTTCATGGCGCGCATGGCTATCTGCTGCACGAATTCCTGTCGCCTATCTCCAATCAGCGGACCGACCAATACGGTGGATCGCTGGAGAACCGCATGCGCTTCCCGCTCGAAGTGTTCGATGCGGTGCGCGCGGTATTTCCGGCGCACAAGCCGGTGGGCGTGCGCGTCTCGGCGTCGGACTGGATCGAGGGCGGCTGGGATGTCGAGCAGACCATTGCCTTCGCTCTGGAGCTGAAGAAGCGCGGGGTGGACTGGATCGATGTCTCGTCCGGCGGTGTGTCGCCGCAGCAGAAGATCGCCATCGGGCCGGGATATCAGGTGCCGTTCGCTCAGGCCGTGAAGCAGGCGACGGGGCTGCCGACCATGGCGGTCGGGCTGATCACGGAGACGCAGCAGGCCGAAGATATCCTTGAGGCCGAGAAAGCCGACTTCATCGCGATCGCGCGCGGAATGCTCTACAATCCGCGCTGGCCGTGGCACGCAGCGGCTCAGCTCGGCGGCCAGGTTCAGGCGCCCCCGCAATACTGGCGCTCGCAGCCTTCGACGCAGAAGGCACTCTTCGGCGACATCACGTTTGGTGCCCGCTGATCGCCTGACCGGAATACTGCGGTCTACAGATTGGGAGCCCATCGCATCATCGTGCGGTGGGCTTTTTCATTCTTGGCTGATCACGCAAAAGTGCCCGCCAAATACGTTCGCCGCGCGAATGGCAGCCCTGCGGCGAAGTTGTGTTTACACGCCATGGCTGCACTCCTAAACCGCGAAAATTCTGCGCCATAAAATAATCGCGGCATCCGGCGCTGCCCGTTTTCGAGAGGAGCCCCTGCCATGGGCCGCCATCATTTGTGGCTGTTGCTGATTCCCTTCGTCGGACTGCTTTGGGTCCCGTTCTACAATTTCCATGACCCCGTGCTGTTCGGCTTCCCCTTCTTCTACTGGTATCAGCTTGCCTGGGTGCCGGTGACCGCATTCCTGACGTGGCTCGCTTACCGGACCTATCCCAATGAAGACTGATCTCGACGTTCCGGCGCTCGCCGTCTTTCTGTTTTTCTTCGCCCTGGTCACCGTGATGGGCTTTGTCGCCTCGCACTGGAAGCGTCCGAAGACGCTGGCGAGCCTCGACGAATGGGGGCTCGGCGGGCGCCAGTTCGGCACCTGGATCACCTGGTTTCTGGTCGGCGGTGATTTCTACACCGCCTATACCGTGATCGCCGTGCCGGCGCTGGTCTATTCGGTCGGCGCCTACGGCTTCTTCGCACTGCCCTACACGATCATCGTCTATCCCTTCGTCTTCATGGTGATGCCGAAGCTCTGGCAGGTGGCGAAAGACAACGGCTACGTCACTGCCGCCGACATCGTTCACGGCCGCTACGCATCGCGCACGCTGGAAGCCGCGGTGGCCATTACCGGCGTCGTCGCCACCATGCCATACATCGCTCTGCAGCTGATCGGCATGGCCGCCGCGGTGAAGGCGCTCGGCTTCGAAGGCGAAATGCCGTTGATCGCGGCCTTTGTCGTGCTCGCGCTTTACACCTATTCGTCGGGCCTGCGCGCGCCGGCGCTGATCGCCTTCGTCAAGGACATCATGATCTATATCGCGGTCATCGCGGCGATCTCGGTGATTCCCGGCAAGCTTGGCGGCTACGCCAATGTGTTCAATGCAGCCGATGAAGCGTTCAAGGCCAAGGGCAGCGGCAGCATTCTACTCGGGGCGAACCAGTATTTCGCCTATGCGACCCTGGCGCTCGGCTCGGCACTTGCAGCTTTCATGTATCCGCACACGCTGACCGGCATCTTCGCCAGCAAGAGCGCGACGACCATTCGCAAGAATGCCGTGCTGCTCCCGGCCTATACGCTGATGCTCGGCCTCTTGGCGCTGCTCGGTTACATGGGTCATGCGGCCAAGCTCAAGCTCGCCAGCAACAACGACGTGGTGCCGGCGCTGTTCCAGACGCTGTTTCCGAGCTGGTTCGCCGGCTTCGCCTTTGCGGCCATCGCCATCGGCGCGCTGGTGCCGGCTGCGGTGATGAGCATTGGTGCGGCCAACCTGTTCACGCGCAATTTCTGGAAGGCCTATGTCAATCCGCAGATCGACACGGCCGGCGAAGCCACGGTGGCGAAGCTCGCATCGCTGGCGGTCAAGGTCGGTGCGCTGCTGGCGATCATCTATCTGCCAACACAGTTTGCACTGGATCTGCAACTGCTCGGTGGCCTGTGGATCCTGCAGACGCTGCCGGCGCTGATCTTCGGCCTGTTCACCGGGTGGTTCACTGCGCCGGCGCTGCTGGCTGGCTGGATCGTCGGCCTGTTCGGCGGCACCTATCTGACCTGGATGGATGGTTTGAAGCCGCTGCATCTGCTCTCGGTCGGCAGCTTCCAGGCGACCGTCTATGTCGGCCTTATTGCTCTGGTGGCGAATATCGCTGTCGCCGTGCTTGTCAATCTGGTGGTGCCGAAGCGCAGTGCAGTGGCTGCGTAGGGCGGATTAGCCGAAGGCGTAATCCGCCGGCGGAGTTCATGTGGCGAAGAACGGCGGATTACGCTGCGCTAAACCGCCCTACGCATTGAGCCAGCGCATTGCAAATTTGCGTGCGCTGGTTCTATTGTCCGCGCTCATGACAATGGAGCCTGGACACGTGACGGATCAGATGCGCATCGGCACCCGCAAGAGCACGATGGCGCTGGCGCAGACCGAAGAGATCGCCCGCCGCCTGAATGTGGCTGCGCCGGATCTGGCGGTCGAAATCGTCAAGTTCGATCCCGTCGGCGATCGCGATCAGACTAGCAACCTGCTGCGTCACGGCGGCAAGGGCGGCGCTTTCGTCGGCGAGATTCGCGATGCCGTACGTGCCGGCAAGCTCCACGCCGCGATGCATTCGCTGAAAGACATGCCGGGCAACGAGGATACGCCGGGGCTCGTGATTGGCGCCACGCTGGTGCGCGATCCGCCGACCGATTCGCTGGTGCTGCGCCCCGGCCTGACGCTCGATGAAATCACACGCGCGCGCGGCCAGGGCTTCAAGATCGGCACCAATGCCGTGCGCCGTGCCGCCTATCTGCGCCGGCTGTTTCCCGAGATCGAAGTGATCCATTTCCGCGGCGCTGCCGATACGCGCGTGCGCAAGCTGGACAATGGCGAGATGCAGCGTCTGCCCGGCGGCGGCGAGGTCGGTCCGGCCGACGCGCTGATCATGGCGCGTTCGGGTCTCGAACGCGTTGGACTCGCGGGCCGCATCGTGCGCGATTTCTCGCCGCAGGAGATGTTGCCAGCCGCCGGCCAGGGCATCGTCGCCGTCGAATGCGCGGCGAATGACTGGACGACGCGACGCTATCTGTCGCTGATCGACGATCCCGCCGCGCATCTGGCCTGCGATGCCGAGCGTGAGGTGCTATGGGTGCTGAACGGTCACTGCAATTCGCCGATTGCCGGCTATGCGGTGATCAACGGCGGCGAGATGTGCCTGACGGCCTCGGTGCTGGACGAGACCGGCGAGCGCTTCATCGAGGTGACGCGCATGGGGCCAGCCGATCGCCCGCGCGAGCTCGGACGGGCAGTCGGGCTGGACCTGCTGGACAAGGGCGCCGCGGAATTGATCGAGCGGACGCGGCCGATTTGATGGCCGTAGCCCGGATGGAGCGAAGCGTAATCCGGGGACCAGTGTTTCAGCTCTTCGCAGGTTCCTGCATTGCGCTTCGCTCCATGCAGGCTACGATTCCGCCATCCCCACGCTCCACAGCGCAAACGCATACACGATCGCGATCTCGTCGAGGCGGTTGAAACGCCCCGACGCGCCGCCATGTCCCGCGCCCATATTCGTGCGCAGCAGCACCGGTCCGCCGGATGTCATCGTCGCGCGCAAGCGCGCGATCCATTTCGCCGGCTCCCAATAGGTCACGCGCGGATCGGTGAGTCCGCCCATCGCGAGGATCTTCGGATAGGCCTTTGGCGCCACCTGATCGTAAGGCGAATAGGACAGAATCATCTTGAAGTCCTCGGCACTCTCGATCGGATTGCCCCATTCCGGCCATTCCGGCGGCGTCAGAGGCAGCGTGTCGTCGAGCATGGTGTTGAGCACATCGACGAACGGGACTTCGGCGACGAGGGCGGAGAACAGTTCGCCCGATCGATTGGCAACCGCGCCCATCAGCATGCCGCCTGCGCTGCCGCCATGGCCGACGATGTTTTTCTCCGACGTATATTTCGCTGCGATCAGGGCCCGCGCCGACGCTGCAAAATCGTCGAACGAATTCGTCTTCTTGTCGCGCTTGCCGTCGAGATACCAGCCCCAGCCCTTGTCGGCGCCGCCGCGGATATGGGCGATGGCATAGACGAAGCCGCGATCGACCAGCGAGAGACGGTTCGCCGAGAATGACGCCGGCATCGCCATGCCATAGGAGCCGTAACCATAGAGCAGCAGCGGCGCTCTGCCATCCTGCACGAAGTCCTTGCGGTGCAGGATCGACACCGGCACCTCCGCGCCATCCTCGGCCTTCGCCATGATGCGGGTCGTGACATAGTCGGCCGGGTTGTGGCCGGATGGAATTTCCTGTCGTTTCCGCAGCACACGCTGGCGCGTCACCATGTCGTAGTCATAGACTTCCGACGGTGTCGTCATCGACGAATAGGCGAAGCGCAGATTGGTGGTGTCGAATTCGTAGCCGCCGAGCGTGTCGAGCGAATAGGCAGCCTCGTCGAAGGCGATGGCGTGTTCTTCATTCGTGGCGAGGTCCCGGATCACGATCGAAGGCAGCGCATTGGCGCGCTCCAGTCGGATCAGGTGATGGGCGTAAAGCTCCATATCGATGAGGTAGATGCCCTCGCGGTAAGGGATCAGGTCCTTCCAGTTCGCGCGTTCCGGCGCCGATATCGGCGCGGTGACGATCTTGAAGTCGATGGCGTCGTCCGCATTGGTGAGGATGAAGAGTTCATCGCCGCGATCGGCCAGCGAATATTGCACGCCTTCCTCGCGCTTCGCGACAAGGCGTGGCGGCGCGTCGGGCACGGCGAGATCGATCAGTTGCTGCTCGGACGTCTCGTGATCGCCGCCGGCAATCACGCAGAAGCGGCCGCTGGCGCTTTCGTGGATATGCGTGAACCAGCCTGAGTCCTGCTCCTCGAACACGAGCTTGTCGTCGGCCTGTTTGGTGCCGAGGCGATGCAGCCAGACCTGCATTGGGCGATGATTGTCATCGAGCTTCACATAGAAGAACGCTTTCGAATCCAGTGTCCACACCACACCGCCATCGGTCTCCTCGACGATGTCATCGAGGTCGCTCCCGGTGGTCCAGTCCCGCACGCGGATGGTGAAATATTCGGAGCCTTTGACGTCAGCCGTCCAGGCCTCCAGCGCATGGTTGGGCGAATGTCGGGCCTCACCGAATTTGAAATAGTCGTGGTCCTTGGCGAGGGCGTCGCCATCGAGAATGATCTGTGCCTCGCCGCCGTCGCGTGGCGTGCGGCCGAACAATTCATGTTGGCCGCCCTCGCGGAATTTGCGCAGATAGGACCACGGGCCATCGGGCGAGGGCACCGAGGAATCATCCTCCTTGATGCGGCCGCGCATTTCCGCGACGAGCTTCTTCTGCAATGTCGCGGTGCCGCCGAGCAGGCTCTCGGTATAGGCGTTCTCGGCCTCCAGATAGGTGCGGATCTCGGGCTCCAGCACGCTGGGATCGCGCAGCACCTCCTGCCACTTGGCATCCTTGAGCCAGGCATAGTCGTCACGGACGGTGACGCCGTGGGCCGTGAAGGAATGCGGATGAACTGGCGCAACCGGCGCGGGCGTCCTGGATGTCTGCTGTGTCATGAAGGCTCTTTTCGCGGAGGTCCGATCGGATATGATCCTGTCCGTCGGCATGGCGACGTGCTGTGAATATAGGCGGGATCGCCCGCTTTGCCATCCTTCGGCTCTCCCCCGAAGCGCAAGACAAAACAAGAAACGAGGAAACAGATGCCCGAATTCGTTACGCTCGACGCGCTGGTCCGGAACACCGCCGAGCGGCTGCCGCACAAGACCGCCGTCATCGATCCCGATCGTGCAATCAACTATGGCGATTTCAATACGCTGATCGACCGCATCGCGGCGTCGCTGCAGGCGAGCGGCCTGAAGCCGCAGGATGCGATCTCGATCTGTGCACTGTCGTCCATCGAATATGCGGCGACCTTCCTGGGCGCGCTGCGTGCCGGTATCGCCGTTGCGCCGCTGGCGCCGTCATCGACGCCGGCCGATTTTGCCGCGATGGTGAAGGATGCTGCGGCCAAAATCCTGTTCATGGACGATTCCACGGCAGCGACATTCGCGTCAGCCGATATCGATCCGGCGATCCAGCGCGTGGCGCTCGATGGCGGCAAGGCCGGGAAGGCGTTCAAGGACTGGCTGGCACCGGAAGGCAGCAAGCCGCAGCCGGTGACGATCGATCCGGACTGGGTATTCAACATCATCTATTCGTCGGGCACCACGGGAACGCCGAAAGGCATCGTGCACACGATGTGGATGCGCTGGCGGCAATATGGCCAGCTCGATCCGCTCGGCTACGGGGCGGACGCGGTCACCGTGCTGTCGACGCCGCTTTATTCCAACACCACGCTGGTCTGCTTCAATCCCACGCTCGCGGGTGGCGGTACGCTCGTGCTGATGAAGAAGTTCGATGCACGCGGCTTCCTCGAACTCAGCGCAAGGCATCGCGCGACCCATGCGATGCTGGTGCCGGTGCAGTATCGCCGCATCATGGCGGTGGAGGATTTCGACAGCTTTGATCTCTCATCCTTCGTTATGAAGTACTCCACTTCGGCGCCTTTCGCCGCAGCGCTGAAGGCCGACGTGCTTAAGCGCTGGCCGGGCGGCCTGACCGAATATTACGGCATGACCGAAGGCGGCGGCACCTGCATGCTGCTGGCGCACGAACATCCGACCAAGCTGCATACGGTGGGGCAGCCGGCACCGGATCACGATATTCGCCTAATCGACGAGAACGGCAATTTTGTCGCGCAGGGCGAGATCGGCGAGGTCGTCGGGCATTCGCCGGTCATCATGCAGGGTTATCTCAACCAGCCCGGCAAGACCGCCGAGACCTTCTGGCGCGATGCGTCGGGCAAGCTCTATGTCCGCACCGGCGATGTCGGCCGTTTCGACGAGGATGGCTTCCTGACGCTGATGGACCGCAAGAAGGACATGGTCATTTCCGGCGGCTTCAACATCTATCCGAGCGATCTGGAAGCGGTGCTGGTGCAGCACGATGCCGTGCTGGAAGCGGCCGTGGTCGCGATGCCGTCGGAGGAATGGGGCGAAACACCGGCGGCCTTCGTGGTGCTGCGTCCCGGTCAATCGATCAAGGCCGCAGACCTCAAGAACTGGGCCAACGAGCGGCTCGGCAAATTCCAGCGGCTCAACGATGTCGTGATGGTCGATGTTCTGCCGCGTAGCGCCATCGGAAAGGTGCTGAAGCGGGAGCTGCGGGATCGGAGATTAAGCGGCGATCTGTCGGCGTGAATAGGCCGAACTGTGGGGTGGGCAAAGCGCAGCGTGCCCACCTTACCGATCGCCGCACACTTCGCCCTCATCCTGAGGAGCCGCGAAGCGGTGAATGGCGTAGCCATTCGCAAGGGATCGCCGCGAGCTCAGGAGCCAAGCCAGCTCATGGTTCGAGACGGCGCTTCGCGCCTCCTCACCATGAGGGGGAGAGGGTGCTCAGTAATGCGGTGGGCGTTCATTCGCCGGCGTCCCCACCGCCGTCTCGGCTTCCGCTAGCCGCTCGCCGAGTGCAGCGACTTGCCGCGTCAGAATATCGATCTGTTTCCACTGCGCGGTGATCGTCGCATTCAGCGTCTCGATGGTGTCGTCCTGATAGGCGATGCGCGTTTCCATCGTGTCGATGCGCTCGCGCAGGCTTTCAACGTCCTTTGCGATCTCACTCATCGGCAGCCTCGCGCGTCAGGGCGAAGTCTTCGGAATTGATCGGCAGGCCTTCGTGGACCATTTGGCTTTCCTTGAGTCCGTGGCCGAGCGCAACGCGCTGGTCGAACACGAAGCAGTCGCCGCGCCACAGGCTCTCGCTTTCGGGAATGTCCTCGAGATATTGCAGGATACCGCCTTTGAGGTGATAGACCTCGGCGAAACCGTGGGCGAGCATGTAGGAGCTCGCCTTCTCGCAGCGGATGCCGCCGGTGCAGAACATGGCGATCTTCTTGTGCTTCGCCGGATCGAGTGTGCGGGCGACGAAATCCTTGAACTGGCCGAAGCTGGCAATGTTCGGATCGACCGCACCCTTGAATGTTCCCATCGCCACTTCGAATGCGTTGCGGGTATCGAGCACCAGCGTGTCCTCGGCGGCGATCAACGCATTCCAGTCGGCGGCATCCACATAGGTGCCGACGCGCTTGGTCGGATCGGTCAGGGGATCGCCGAGGGTGACGATCTCCTTCTTGAGCCGAACTTTCATGTGCAGGAACGGCATCATGCTGGCGCGGGAATATTTCAATTCGAGATTGTCCAGCCGGCCGCCGAACAGCGCGCCGCTCGCGAACTCGCGCATCAGCGCGTCGATCTCGGCATCCCTGCCGGCGATCGTGCCATTGATGCCTTCCTCTGCCAGCAGCAGGCTGCCCTTGATGCCGAGCTGATCGCACAGGGCACGAAGGGGCGCCTGCAATTGACGAAAGTCAGGCAGGGCAGCGAACTGGTAGAGGGCGGCAACCTTGTACATGCGGGGGATGTAGCAAAGAGCGATCAAGGGCGAAACCCTTGGGCGAGCCGGTATGCCAATCTTCCAGACACACAAAAACCGGCTCCGAAGAGCCGGCTCTCGTGCAGCGTCACCCGCGACCAGCGAGGGGAGTCAGACCCTGCCGGCGGAAACCGGCTCAGCGCTTGCGGCCGGCCATATCCGAGGCCTTGTCGACGGCATCCTTCGCCATCTGCTTGGCGTCGCCCATCGCCTTCTGGGCGTGGCCCTTGCCTTCCTGAATCAGGCCTTCGCCCTGCAGGCGATCTGAGCCGGTGGCTTCGCCGATGCTCTGTTTCGCCTTGCCGATCGCTTCGTTTGCATGGCCCTTGATCTTGTCCGTGGTAGCACCCATGAGATACTCCTGTTGTTCGAGGCGTCGAGTTCCAGGCTTGTCCTGACGAATTCTGTGCCTCACTGGGCTTCGTCGAAACAATCGACAGCTCGAAAGAATGTTCCTGGAATTCCGGGGCACGATGCCGCACGAAACGCAGCATTGTCGTCACGTCATTGAGAAGGCGCTGCCATGTCCGGTCACGATCACACCCATCCGCACGATCATTCCCATGATCATTCTCATGATCACAGCCATGATCCGGACCGCTGGAAGCATGACGGTGTTCGCGTCATTCCGGCGGACAATCTCGACACCAATGTTCCCTCGACCAAGGGCATGGACCGTGCGGCGGCGATCAACTTCGCGCGCGTCGGCGCGCAGAAGCTGTGGGCCGGCACCGTCTCGATCCAGCCGGACGCCAAGACGGGCGCGCATCATCACGGCCATCTCGAAAGCGTGATCTATGTGGTGAAGGGCAAGGCCCGCATGCGCTGGGGCGATCGTCTGCAGTTCACCGCAGAGGCCGGCCCGGGCGATTTCATCTTCGTGCCGCCTTATGTGCCGCATCAGGAAATCAATGCCAGCCGCGACGAGGTGCTGGAATGCGTCCTGGTGCGCAGCGACGGCGAGGCGGTGGCGATCAATATCGATATCGAGCCGGTGGAGAAGCCGGAAACGGTGCTGTGGGTCGACCCCACGCATCCGGATGGTGCGGTGAAGAAGTAAATTCAAAGGGCCGGCGATTGGATCGCCGGCCCTTTCGATTCAGCTGTAGCGAAACAGGGGATCGTCGAGATAGATGGTCGGAAAGACGTCGCGATCGTTCCAGTAATTCTGGTCGTGCTGCCACTCCGGCTTGTCGCCGCGCTTCGGCAGAAGATGCAACCCACGCATGATGTAGCCTGGGTTGAAATCCTGCTCATCGATCCACGGCAGCAGCGGCATGTTGCTGTCTTCCGGTCGCAGCACCGGCGTGACGGTGGTCGCGCCTTTCTCGTCCATATGGCGCAACAGGCGGCATACGAAATCCGCCACGAGATCGACGCGCAGCGTCCAGCTGGCGCGGAAATAGCCGAAGATCCACACCATGTTTGGCACGCCGGTGAACATCATCCCGCGATAGGTTACGGTGTCGGAGAAATCCAGCGGCTCTCCGTCGATTGAAAATGCGATATCGCCCAGCACATTGAGATCGAAGCCCGTGGCCGTGACGATGACATCGGCATCGACCCGGTTTCCGGACTTCAGGACGATGCCTGTCTCGTCAAAATTCTCGATCTCGTCGGTGACCACGGTCGCCTTGCCGGCCCGGACGCTCTGGAACAGGTCGCCATCGGGAATGAAGGCGATGCGCTGGCGCCACGGTCGATAGCGCGGCGTGAAATGCGTGGCGATATCGTAGTCGTCGCCGAGATAGGCGCGCACGCCCTTCAGCAGTTCATCGCGCACCACGTCCGGCTCGCTCTGCGTACGCTTGGTGAAGACGCCCTGATCGAACAGGATCTTGCGGCGAACGATCTCGTGGATCCACGTCTCGTCGATGTCGAGTTCGCGCAGCGTCTCGGCGAGCGCATTGGCGTTGCGGCCGGTGATGAAGAAGGTCGGCGATCGCTGCAACATGGTGACGCCGGCGCATTTGTCGGCGATGGCGGGCACGACGGTCGCCGCCGTTGCGCCGGAGCCGATCACGGTGACGCGCTTGCCGGACAGGTCGAGATCGTCAGGCCAGGTCTGCGGATGTATGACAGTGCCCTTGAATCGATCCAGCCCCGGCCAATCGGGCGTATAGCCCTTGGCATGATTGTAGTAGCCCTGACACATCCAGAGAAAGCGCGTGGTGAAGGACAGCGTCTCGCCGGTCTCGAGGCGGGTCACCGTCAGTGTCCAGAGCTTGTTCTCATTTGACCAATCGGCGTTGAGAATCTTGTGCCCATAACGGATGTGGCGGTCGATCCCGTTTTCGGCGATCACCTCGCCCATATAGCTGAGGATTTCCGCCGCAGTCGCAATCGGTGCCGAAGTCCACGGCTTGAAGCGATAGCCGAAGGTGTAGAGATCACTGTCGGAACGGATGCCGGGATAGCGATGGGTGTGCCAGGTACCGCCAAATCCGTCTTTCATCTCAAGGATGACAAAGCGCTTGTCAGGACTTTGCTTGGTGAGGTGATAGGCGGCGCCGATGCCGGAAATGCCGGCGCCGACCACGATGACATCGAAATGCTCGACTTGCTGGGCTTTGGACGGAGTCGTGGCGATATGTCCCTGGACGTTCATGGGCTCCCGATCTTTTTGGCTCTCGCGGTCTGTGCGCGGATGCTTGGTCCGGCGGCCCGCATCAGCGGAGCCGCCGAGCGTCATGATTGACGATCGGGAGGAATGCGCAAGCAGTAATTGCGCGGGGAGATGGCGCAGGATGGAATGACGGGCGATCAGCCCGTCACCGACATCACCGCTTCCTTGATCTTCGCCAGGGCATAGTTGCCGATCATGTTGACATCGATATGCGGCAGGTTCGGAAGCTCGTCCGCCGCCACCACGCAATCGACGACAGCCGGGCCTTCGCAGGCGAGTGCGTCCGCGATGGCCTTCTTGAGCTCGCCTGGCTGCTTCGCCGTAAAGCCCTGACCGCCGCAGGCGCGCGCCAGTGCGGCGAAATCCGGGTTCGGGAATTCGATCGCTTCGCGGAACGGGGCGAGGCCGATGCTCTCTGCTTCCAGCGTGATCAGTCCGAGCGCGGAATTGTTGTAGACGATGACCTTGAGCGGCAGCTTGTGCTGCACGGCGGTCATGAATTCGCCCATCAGCATGTTGAAGCCGCCGTCACCGGTGAGCACGATCACCTGTTTGGAGCGATCGAGAATCTGGATGCCATTCGCCTGGCCAATGGCGGTGCCGACGGCGGCATTGTTGAACGAGCCGGTGATACGCTGGGTGCCGTTCTGGCGGATCCAGTTCGCCGACCACAGCGTATTCAGCCCGGTGTCGAGGACGAAGATCGCATCCGGCCGCGCCAGATCGCCGGTGACGCGCGCTACGGCCTGCGGATGGATCTTGTCCTTGCTGCGGGCAGGATCGGCCTGCTTGTCGAGCATCTCGTCCCACTTGTGGCGGGCATGGCTGGTCTTCTCGAAGAACTTGCCGTTGGTCTTGGCCTGCACCTTGTCGAGCAGCAGCTTCAGCGTGGGCCGCGCAGAGCCGATCACGCCCAGCGCGGTCGGGGTGCGGCGACCGAGCGCCTGCGCGCGCTCGTCGATCTGGATGACATGTCCCTTGGTGGGCAGGAAGTTGGAATAGGGATAGTCGGTCCCGACCATCACCAGCAGGTCGCAGTCATGCACGGCGTCATAGACCGGCTTGGTGCCGATCATACCGAGGCCGCCCATCCAGCGCGGGTCGTCGAACGCCATGATCTCCTTGCCGCGCACCGAATGCACCAGCGGCGCTTTCAGCTTGTCGGAGAGTGCGCGCAGTAGTTCGGCGGTGCCGAGCGCGCCATGGCCGCACATGATCACGACGCTTTCGGCTTCGTCGATACGGCGTGCGGCCTCACACACGGCGGCATCGTTGGGGAGAATCTCGCCGCGCGGCACCAGCGTCGCGATGCTCGATGTCGGCACCTCGGATTTCAGCGAGAGAACGTCCATCGGCAGGGTCAGATGCGCAACGCCCGGGCCGGCATAGGCGGCGGCGATCGCTTCGTGAAACACGCGCGGCGCCTGCGCACCCGTGGTCACGGTCTGGGTGTAGAGCGAGACGTCGCGAAACAGCAGATCCGGTTCGGTGGTCTGGAAGAAGTCGGAGCCCTTCATGGCGCGGGCCATGTCTCCGGAAAGCGCCAGCACCGGCGCATGATCGCGCGCAGCCTCATAGAGGCCGGCGACGAGATGCGTGCTGCCGGGTCCCGTCGATCCCGCGCAGACGCCGAGCTTGCCGGTGAGCTTGGCCTGCCCTGCGGCGGCCAGCGCCGCGCCCTCCTCGTGGCGAACGCCCACCCATTCGATGCTGCTGCGCCGGACCGAGTCCGCCAATGGATTGAGCGAGTCGGCGATCAGGCCGAAGATTTGCTGGACGCCGATCTGTTCGAGCACATGGACGAGATCATCCGCGACGGTTTTCGACATAAGGGAGCTCCGGACCAATGATGGGGACGCCGCTGGGAGGATAGCGGTTGCGGCGTCGATCGATAGGACAGATGTATGCTCGATTGTCGCATTGCAGCATGAACATCACGCTGCAACAAAGTCGTGATGCCGAATTAAGTTCCGGCAACCTCGGAACCAACCTCGCTCGCTTTCTTTCGGCCGAACAGGATGCGCTGATACAGCCAGCCGATCGCCACCAGCACGAGGCCGAGGCACATGAAGGACAGTGCGCGCCAGACGCCCGTCAGCGACGACATGTCGATCAGGAAGGCCTTCAGAACGGTGAGGCCGATGACGACAGCCGATGCCAGTCGCGCGCGCTGCGACGAGAAGATGAGGCCGGCAGCGAGCAGCGTGACGCCAAAGACGAGCCAGGCGATCGACAGCGTGTACTGCTCGGCGTCATAGACCCGCGCATTGGCGAAGACCGGCCCGTGATAGATGCGCCGGATCTCGAATGTCACATAGGCCAGTGCCAGCACCAGCGCACCTGATGCAATGGTGTTGGCATAGGCGGGCTTGCGGCGACCTGCGACCGCATAGGACAGCAGCAGCGCGAGGACCGCAGGGAGGGCGTAGCCGAGCAACAGCAGATTGAAGACGACTCCGCCGACATCGATGCGCCAGATATTCGGATTGGCGAGGAACAGCAGGCCGCCGAGAGAGGCAAGCCCGGCATAGACGGTCAGGATCACAGCGCCGACATTGTGCACGATGCTGCCGCTGCGGACGCGCAGGCGTTCGAGGCCGATCGCCATTGCGAGCGTGGTGCAGACCTGCAGCGCGACCTCAACGAGGTCCGAGCTGACGCGATAGACGTCGCCGCCATTGACGTAATGGCGGATCTCGAGGAACACCAGCAGCACCGTGAACAGGATTGCGGCGGATTCCACCATGCGCAGCGGCGCGTCGTCGCCGCGGCGGCGCATCAGCGAGCTGGCGCCCCAGAATGCAGCGGCCGGAACACCGTAACCCCAGAGCAGCCAGTTGAAGATCGGCGTGGTGCCGACGAGGTCGCCGACGACGCGCGGCTCGTAGGCCATCCGCGCGCAGACGATGGCGGCGAGAATGGCGGCAAGCCAGCGCAGGAACGGGATCGGTCGCTGCATGGAAATCCATGCGGTGCCGAGCGCCATCAGCGCCAGTGCGATAGTGAGCCAGCCTTTCTCCAGCGCGAAGGTCAGCGCCAGCGCCAGCGCACCGAGCGTGCCGGTGGCGAACAGGGCGGTCGAAATCGCGAGGCCCGGCTTCTGCTCGCGCTTGCTGAGCAGTTCGGTGGCGGCAGCGAAGCCCGCCGCAATGATCACCGCGAGAATGGCGAAAGGGACCGAGCGTTCCAGATGCGCGATGCGGGCATAGAGCGCGACCAGCAGCGCGATCGGAACGAAGGTTGCGCAGGCTGCCCATATCACCGGAATGACCGCACTGATCGAGCGTCCCTGCGCGAGGAAGCCGATGACGCCGAAGCCGAGGGCGAACACCGCGGCGCTGCCGAGATGCAGCGTCACCGAGCCCTGGATCGGGCTGATGCCGATGCCCTCCAGCGGTCCGCCGGGCAGCACCAGCATGTCGAGATTGCCCTGGATGGCCCAGGACAGGAACACGATCGCGACGAAGCCCGCGGCGACGGCCACTGCGCCGGTCGCAGCCTGCGCATACCAGGCGACGAACAGCGTCGCGGCCACCATCAGCGCGAAGGCGATCATCGCCAGATCGGTGTGGAAACTGGCGAGCACGATCAGCGTGGCGCCGAACAGGCTGGCGCCGAGCGCGGTTGACGAGATGCCCTCGATGCGGCCCGGCTCGGCGGGCGGGCCATACATGAAGCCGCACACCACCAGCAGCGCGGCTAGTACGAAACAGGCGATGACATGGAAGACATGCGGTGCGACCATCGCTGCGCCGGCGTCGAGCCCGGGCAGCGTCCAGAAGGTGGTGAAGGCAATGGTGGTCAGCACCAGCCAGCGCCACATCCGCATCCGTGCCAGCGCAAAGGCCGCGGCGGTGACGATTGCGAGATAGATATAGAGCGCCCAGTAGTCGGGCTTGTCGGACGACACCAGCATCGGCGTGACGAACGCGCCGACGAGGCCAAGGCCGGCGAGCGCCGGGCCGTGCAGCAAAGCTGCGGCCATGGTGCCCATGGCGACGATGCCGAGCAGCACGAAGGCCGTGCCCGGCACGATGAAATCATACAGCGCATAGGCCGCATAGACGGTCGCGAATGCGACGGCGGTGCCGGCTGCGGTGAGGATCGCCGGGATATTGGCGATCGGCAGCGCCGCGATGGAGGAGAGCGATTCCTTGCGGCGCGCGAACTCGCCGACGCCGAGCAGCGCCAGCGCGAACAGGCCGCCGAGCAGCACGCGCACTTCCGGGCCGAGCAAGCCGGCCTCGATGGAATAACGCACCATGAAGAGGCCACCGAGTGCCAGCGTCAGGCCACCGAGCCAGACCACCCAGCGCGTACCGATGCGTTCCTCGAACCCGGGTCGTGCAGCGGGCGGCGCCGCAGCTTTCGGCGTCGCAGCGATTTGCGGCGTCGGTGGTGCGATGATCTCAAGTTGCAGCGATGGAGGCGGCTCGTCATTGACGCTGACGATCGGTTCTGCTGCCTTGACTTCCGCAGGCAATTCCGGCGCGAGTGGCGCTGCTGTCGCTGCCGTTTCAATCGCTGCAGCGGCCGGTTTCGCCGCGCGCGGTGCGGCCTCAAACGCATCGAGCCGCGCACGCAGTATCTTCACCTCGTTGCGCGCCTTGCGGGCGAAGATGAGTGCGATGATGGCAACGACAAGCGCAATGAATTCGAACATCTGGCGTGAGCCCCAGGCCTTATTTCTCTTTAAGTCTTCTTCCTCTTTTGTCCCACAATGGGAGAAGTGAGGGAAGCCGCAGAGACTTAGTGCCTGTCGAGGTTGCCAGAGTTCATGTCGCACATGAACTTTGACGCATCATTCCAGGTCGATGTGAAACGGCTTGCCCATCACCGTCAGACTGCCCGGCCCCATATCGTCGAGCGCACGGATCATGCGTCCATCGCGGCCGAGCGCCTTGTCGGCGAGCGATACGATCAATCGGTTCGGCGACGCGATCGGCGAAGCCGCTCGGATCCGCTGGGCGATCTCGTGTTCGTCGCGATGCGGATTGAGCATGCAGGCCGCGGTGAAGGCGCTGGCGGTGGAGCGCGAAATCCCCGCATAGCAATGGATCACCAGCGGCGAGGCGCGGTCCCAGCCGCGCACGAAATCCATCACCTGCGTCACATGACTCGCGTCCGGCGCGACGAAGCCATCCATGGATTCGGTGATATCATCCACCTGCACACGCAGGTGATTGGCCTCGATCACCGTTTCCGGTCGCACCACCTGTGCCACATTGGCCATGATCGTCAGCACATGGCTCGCCCCCGTCGCTTTGACGGTGGCATGCAGGTCGGCGAGGGAGCAGACATAGATCATGATGGTCTTTCTACCGCGGCCCGGTCCGGTGTGTCATCCCGCCGTCAGCGCCTTGAAGCGCTCGAGGAACCGTTTCTCTGCCTTGCTGGCGGACCATGGCGTCAGATAATCCGCTTCCACCTCGAGCGCCAGACAGGGGTCCTTGCCGAACAGCCGCTTCGCTTCCGTCTCGGCAAAGCCCGCAAGCCGCGTCGCCTCCAGATAGGCCGCGCCCATATCGGCATTCTTGATCGCCTTCGTCATCTTCGGATCCAGCTCCGCCGGCATGCCGAAGCGGATATGGATCGCGGCAAGGAGGCGATGCTCCACCATCTTGTAGGCATTGCCGATCACCGCCTTGAACGGCGAGATCATGTCGCCGATCACATATTCCGGTGAATCGTGCAGCAGTGCTGCGACGCCGCAGCGATCATCCAGCTTCGAAGCCTGCTCGCGCATGATCGCCTCGACCAGCAGCGAATGCTGCGCCACGGAGAAAATATGCGGGCCTCGCGTCTGTCCGTTCCAGCGCGCCATGCGGGCGAGGCCGTGCGCGATGTCCGCCAGTTCGACATCGAGCGGCGAGGGGTCCAGCAGGTCGAGCCGGCGGCCCGACAGCATGCGTTGCCAGGCGCGCGGTGTGCCTGAAGTCACGGTCGCTTTTGCCATCAGGTCGCCTTCAGCCGCAGCGGCTTCTTTTTCTTGCTGCACAGCGCGTGGCAATAGCAGGAAGTGAGATGATCGTTGACCATGCCGGTCGCCTGCATGAACGCATAGACAATGGTCGGGCCGACGAATTTGAAATTGCGCGCCTGCAATTCCTTGGAGATCTTGATCGACAGGGGCGTGGACGCCGGTACGCTCGCATGGGTCTTGAAGTTGTTGACGATCGGCTGGCCGTCGACGAAATCCCACAAGAATTTCGAGAAGCCCGGACCTTCCTCCATGATCTTCAGATAGCCCTTGGCTGACAGGATCGTGCCTTCGATCTTGGACCGGTTGCGCACGATGCCGGCATCGTTCATCAGCGCATGCACTTTCTTCTCGTTGTAGCGCACGATCTTTTCCGGCTGGAAATCGTCGAAGGCTTTGCGGAAATTGTCGCGCTTGCGCAGGATGGTGATCCACGACAATCCCGCCTGGAAACCGTCGAGGATCAGCTTTTCATACAGCGCCCGGTCGTCATAGTCCGGCACGCCCCATTCGGTGTCGTGATAGGCCATGTAGAAAGGGTCTTCGCCCGGCCACGGACAGCGCGTCTTGCCATCGGCATGTGTGATCGGCGCCTTGCTCATGCGGTTTTCTTGGTAGCGAAGGCGCGGACGGCTTCGGGATCGGCCAGGTGAATGGTGACATCGCCGGCCAGCAGGGCTGCGCCGGCATCGAGCGCATCGGTGGCGCGGTCCGTGCGGACCAGCGCGAGGCCGCTGTTGCCCGCCGACGAGCCCATGGTGCCGATCGGCTTGTCGGCGGCGCGGATCTCGGTGCCTGCGGCAGGCGCCATGGCATCGAGTGTCACCGTCACGATGCGGGTGCGCGCGGTGCCGCGATGCTGCATGCGCGACACCACCTCCTGACCGATGTAACAACCCTTGTCGAAATCCACGCCGGCGAGGCGGTCCATATTCGTCTCATGCGGAAAGGCATCGCCATAAGCGAAGTCGATGCCGCCGCGCGGCACGCCGCAGGCGATGCGATGCGCCTCATAGGCGGCTTCATCGACGAGGCCCGCGCCGAGCACGGTCGCGGTTTTCTCCGCGAGATCGGCCGGCACGAGGATGCGATAGCCGAGCGCCGCATTGCGAGGATCGGCAAAGGTGAGATCGGGCTTCATCGTCGGTTCGCCGTCCCACACCGCGAGTATGCCGAGCCCCTCCGACAGGTTCTCGACCGTCACCTTGGCGCGCAATTTGTAGAAACCCAGCTTGGTGGCGAGCGGCTGCGCCAGTTCACGCGGGCAGTCGATCAGGAGCCCGCCGCCATGGCCGGCAGTCGCTTCCGTGATGAGAAAATCGGCCACGATCTTGCCTTGCGGCGTCAGCAGCGCGCCGAACCGCGCGCTGCCCGGCGCGAGCTCGTCGATGTCCGAGGTGATGAGGTTGTTGAGAAAGCCGCGGGCATCGTCGCCGGCGATCTTCACCACACCCCGATCGGGGAGAAATGCTGCTTTCATCGGGAAAATCTCGAAAAGAACTCAGAATCGCGTCTGATGGATATCAACGCCAAAGTTAAGCCGCTAAGATGCCGGTAACAAGGCCCGCGCTATCAGCGCATGGCATCCACAGGCTGCAAGCGAGACCGATATGATCGAGACTTTCGACACGATTCTGAAGAACGGCATTGTCGTCAATCAGGATGGCGAGGGCGAGCGCGATATCGGTATCCGAGACGGCCGCATTGCAGCACTCGGTACTTTTGCGCCCGAGCAGGCCGCCAGGACGGTGGACTGCAAGGGCCTGCACATCCTGCCCGGCGTCATGGATACCCAGGTGCATTTTCGCGAGCCAGGGCTCGAGCACAAGGAAGACCTCGAAAGCGGCTCGCGCAGCGCCGTGATGGGCGGCGTCACCGCGGTGTTCGAAATGCCGAACACCAATCCGCTCACCATCGATGAAGCGACCTTCACCGACAAGGTGAAGCGCGGCCATCATCGCATGCATTGCGACTATGCGTTCTTCATCGGCGGCACCCGCGAGAATGTGCAGGACCTGCCGGAGCTGGAGCGCGCACCGGGCTGCGCCGGCGTCAAGGTATTCATCGGCTCCTCCACCGGCGCGCTGCTGGTGGAAGACGACGACAGCCTGCGCAAGATTTTCCAGGTCATCAAGCGCCGTGCGGCGTTCCATGCCGAAGACGAGTTCCGCCTCAACGACCGCAAGGGCCTGCGCATCGAGGGCGATGCCCGCTCGCATCCGGTGTGGCGCGACGAGGTGGCGGCGCTGATGGCGACACAGCGACTGGTCAATCTCGCCCGTGAGACCGGCAAGCGCATCCATGTGCTGCATATCTCGACCAAGGAAGAGATCGACTATCTCAGGGATCACAAGGATGTCGCCTCCTGCGAGGCGACGCCGCACCATCTCACCATGGCGGCGCCGGAATGCTACGAGCGTCTCGGCACGCTGGCGCAGATGAATCCGCCGGTGCGCGATGCAGAGCATCGTGCCGGCATCTGGAAGGGGATCGAGCAGGGCATCGTCGATGTGCTCGGCTCCGATCACGCGCCGCATACGCTGGAAGAAAAGCAGAAGGTCTATCCGGCTTCGCCATCGGGCATGACAGGTGTGCAGACGCTGGTGCCCTTGATGCTGGATCACGTCAATGCCGGCCGGCTGTCGCTGCAGCGTTTCGTCGATCTCACCAGCGCCGGCCCGGCACGCTTGTTCAACATGGCGATGAAGGGCCGCATCGCCGCCGGCTACGATGCGGACTTCACCGTCGTCGATCTCAAGCGCAGCGAGACCATCACCAACAAATGGGTGGCGTCGAAAGCGGGCTGGACGCCTTATGACGGCGTGACCGTGAGGGGCTGGCCGGTCGGCACTTTCGTGCGCGGCAAGCAGGTGATGTGGCAGGGCGAACTGGTGACACCGTCGCAGGGCGAGACGGTGAAGTTTCTGGAGACGTTGAAGCAGTAATTTTCCGTCATTGCGAGGAGCGCAGCGACGAAGCAATCCAGACATCGCGAGCGAAGACTGGATTGCTTCGCTTCGCTCGCAATGACGGCTGAAAGACTACTGCCTTGCCAGCGTCAGCGAGAACTCGCCATTACGCACACGCGTGGGAAGGCCCTCGACGAATTTCGCCACTGCATCCTCGCCATAGGTGCCGACCAGTTCCGCAAATGCGGCGAACAGGCTGGCCTGGGCGAGGCAGTCGCCGTCGACGCCGTCATGTCGCGCCTCGGCCCACGCCTCGTTGAGATAGCTGAGCGCCGCCTGCTTCTGCTCCTGATCCGGAAGCGGAGCACGGGTCGGGCGGTAGGACAGGGTTTCGCTCATGAAATTTCCAAACAATCTGCGGCAGGACGCCGGCGCGAATGCACGTCGGCGTGAAACTGATTCCCTTGGCTCGCCCACAGATTTACCACGCGCCGCGAGCGCCGCGAGGAACATCTTTAAGAAAGGTTAACGGCCGGGATTCACATTGTCGGACATTGCGTTAGCAACGGGAACCAGTGTGCTTCGGGAACCCGGCAACAAATTTATTCCACTGCTTTCGTCACGATTCGAATCTCGGATGTCAGCGTGCGATGCACCGGGCACTTGTCGGCGATCTCCATCAGCTTCGCGCGCTGCTCGGCATCGAGCTGGCCGGCAATGGAAATGTTGCGTTCGATCTGGTCGAGCATGCCGTCCTTCGTCTCGCACTCCTCGCAGTCCTTCGCGTAGATCTTCTTGTGGTTCAGCGTGACGCTGACGCGATCCATCGGCAGCGCCTTGCGATCGGCATACATCCGCATGGTCATCGCGGTGCAGGCGCCGAGCGCGCTGAGCAGGAGATCGTAGGGGCCGGGGCCGGTATCCTCGCCGCCAATCGACGCAGGCTCGTCGGCGATCAGACGGTGCGGACCAAGCACGATCTGTTGCTGGAATTTGCTGGCCCGCGTCTCGGTGACCACTACCTGACGCGGTTCGTCCGGAACAGCCTGGCCAGTGGTCTGCTCGACAGGCGCGAGATAGCGCGATGCCCAGGCCGCGATCACATCGGCTGCATAGGTCGCATCCGCCTTCTTCGTCAGCAGATGGTCCGCATGATCGAGCGACACGAAACTCTTCGGGTGTTTTGCCGCGATGAAGATCCGTGTGGCGTTGTCGATTCCCACGGTGTCATCGGTTGGCGCCTGCATCACCAGCAGCGCCTTGTGCAGTGTCGTGACCTTGGCCAGCAGATTGTGTTCGGCAACATCGTCGAGGAACGCGCGTTTGATGCGGAACGGGCGGCCGGCGAGATTGACCTCGACCTCGCCCTGTTTGCGGATGTCATGCAGCCGGTCGGCAAACAGATGCGTGACATGGGCGGGATCGGATGGCGCTGCGATGGTGACGACCGCTTTGGCTTCGGGAATCTCGCTCGCGGCCGCAAGGATCGCGGCGCCGCCGAGGCTGTGGCCGATCAGAATCGAAGGTGCCTTGCCCAGCGCCCGCAGGTGATTGGCGGCAAGAACGAGGTCTTCGACATTGGATGTGAAGGTGGTGTTGGCGAATTCACCGTCGCTGGAGCCGAGGCCGGTGAAGTCGAAACGCAGCACCGCGATGCCATGGGCGGTGAGCGCTTCGGCGATGCGCCGGGCAGCGAGCGTGTCCTTGCTGCAGGTGAAGCAATGCGCGAGCAATGCGGTCGCACGGATGTCGCCAGCCGGCTTGTCGAGCGCCGCCGCAAGCATGTGGCCGGATGAGCCTGCGAATTGAAATTTCTCGGTGAGCATTGGAGGCTCCCTTATGGAGTAACGAGGCTCGGATTTTCGTTCGTCATTGCGAGGTCAGGGAAAGCTTGCAGCTTTCCCCTCAGCGAAGCGACGAAGCAATCCAGAAGTCACAAGTGAAGACTGGATTGCTTCGTCGCAAGGGCTCCTCGCAATGACGGAAACTTTAATCGTCGGAATAGCGCTGTTCCAGCCACGGGTCGCCGCGATTGTGATAGCCGCGGACTTCCCAGTAACCGGGCTTGTCGTCGCTGCGGAATTCGATGCGCTGCAGCCATTTCGCGCTCTTCCAGAAATACAGATGCGGCACGATTACGCGTACCGGCCCGCCATGGTCGCGTTCGATCGGCGCGCCCTGCCATGAATGTGCCAGTAGCGCATCGTCCGAGGCAAAATCCTCTAGCGACAGGTTGGTGGTGTAGCCGTCATGGGACTCGAGCGACACGAAGCGCGCATCGGGCTTCGGCTGGCAAGCATCGAGCAAAGCGCGGGTTGAAACACCCTCCCACCGGTTGTCGTAGCGCGACCAGGTGGTGACGCAATGAATGTCGGAGATGAAGCTGGACTGCGGTTGCGCGGAGAACTGCGCGAAGTCCCAGAACAACGGCGTCTCGACGGCGCCATAGACATCGAGGCGCCAGCGCTCGCGGGAAATATTGGGGGTGAAGCCCAGATCCAGCACCGGCCAGTCCTGCGTCAGGTGCTGGCCGGGTGGAAGTCGTTCGGTCTCCGGGCGCGCATGCCGGCCGGTGAGAAACCGGCCCTCGCGCGCCCAGCGTTGTTTGGTCTGCGTCAGCTTGGATTCCGAAGATGTTCTATCCTCATCCATGGCTGACGCTCCCTGGCCAGGCGCTGATCGTCACTCGTGACGGTGCATCGCCGAATTGTGCTTCGTGTCGCGCATCGTGGCGTAGATGAGGAGCGACAGGAAAATCATGCCGGACAGATAATAGTAGAAATAGTGCTCGTGGCCACTCTGCTTGAAGTACAGGGCGACTGCGGGCGCGGTGCCGCCGAAGATCGAGACGGTCAGCGCATAGGGCACGCCTACGCCCATGGCGCGGATATTGGTCGGGAACAGTTCCGCCTTCACCACCGCGTTGATCGAGGTATAGCCGGCCACGAATATCCAGGCGCCGCAGATCAGCAGGAAAGCGACGAAGGGCGACTTGGTGGTCTGCAGCGTGGTCAGGATCGGCACCGTGCAGAGCGTGCCGGCAACGCCGAAGAAGATCAGCAGCGGCTTGCGGCCGAAGCGATCCGAGAGTGCGCCATAGATCGGTTGCAGGATGCAGGCGAATACCAGCGAGCCGAAGATCACCGTGGTGGTCTGGTCGGCGGTGAGGCCAACCGAGAGCTTCACGAAGGTCTGCATATAGGTGGTGAAGGTGTAGAACGCGGCGGTGCCGCCGGCGGTGAGGCCGACCACCAGCAGTAGTTCGCGCGGATAGGCGAACAGCGTGCGCAGCGAGCCGCGCGGCTTGGCGCTCTTCTTGGCCGCTTCGAACTGCTCGGTCTCGTGCATGTCGCGGCGCATCACCGCGGTGAAGACGGCAAGGCCGGCACCGATGAAGAACGGAATGCGCCAGCCCCAGTCCTTCAGCTCCTGCTCGGTGAGGAACACCTTTTGGAGCAGCATCAGCACGATAATTGCGGTGAGCTGACCACCGATCAGGGTGACGTATTGGAAGCTCGAATAGAAGCCGCGATGGTTCGGATCAGCGACCTCGGAGAGGTAGGTAGCGCTGGCGCCATATTCACCGCCGAGGCTGAGGCCCTCGATGATGCGTGCGAAAGCGAGGATGACGGGCGCTGCGAAACCGATGGTCGCATAGGTCGGGCAGACCGCGATGATCAGCGAGCCGAAGCACATGCACAGCACGGAGACGGTGAGCGACAGGCGCCGGCCATATTTGTCGGCGAGATAGCCGAACAGCCAGCCGCCGAGCGGGCGCATCAGGAAGGTGGCGGCGAACAGCACGGCCGCATTGAGCTGCTGCACGACGGGATCGCTGTGCGGAAAGAAGGCCGGTGCGAAATACAGCGCGAAAGCGGTGTAGGCGTAGAAGTCGTACCATTCGACGAGATTGCCCATCGAGCCGATGAAGATCGCCTTGATGCGTTTCCTGGCGTCGTCGAAATGGAGTTTGCCGTCCGCCGGCGGTGCGAATGAATCAGCCACGTAGAGCCCTCGTATTCCGTGAAATGAAATGTCCCGTTGCCACGGGAGGCCGCAAAAGCCAATGCCGGGAAATGCATTGCTGCTGGCATGGGCGTTTCGTCCGGCAGCGGGCACATTCCGGCTGCCGCCATGCATGCTTAGCCGCTGACTGCGACAATGTGGCTTAGACGAAAGTATGGGGTGGCGGCGGTAGTATCTGCGGCTGTAGGGCGGATGAGCGAAGCGTCATTCGCCGGCCGAGGTCATTGTTGAAACTCCGCGGCGGATGACGGCTGCGCCTCATCCGCCCTACGTTGGAGCGCTTTTACTTCGCTGGCCGCGGATCGATCGGCGTGATCGTCTGCAGGCCGAGAATGTCCTCGAGCACGCGGGCGCCGGCGAGCAGCGAGGCTTCGCCGCGCGGCGGGCCGATCACCTGCAGGCCCACCGGCAGTCCGGTGGAGGTGAAGCCGCAGGGCATCGACAGCGCCGGGCAGCCGGTGATGGTGATCGCATAGACGATACCCAACCACTGCACATAGTTGTCGAACTTGGTGCCGTTGCATTCGGCGAGATAGCGCTGCTCGATCGGGAACGGCGGCGTGATGGTCGCCGGGCACAGCAGGAGGTCATACTTCTGGAAGAACTCATAGGCGCGCGCCGCCAGCGTCACGCGCTGGGTTTCCGCCTTGGCGATATCCTCGACCTTGAGCTTGAGACCTTCCTCGATGTTCCAGATCACTTCCGGCTTTAGCTTGTCGCGGTGGTCGCGCAGCAGACCGAGTTTAGAGATCGCGAAATCATAGGCACGCAGCACATGGAAGCATTCATGGGCTTCGCGCAGGTCGGGATGCGCTTCCTCGACGATGACGCCGGCTTCGGCAAAACGCTCCGCCGCCTTACGGGTGAGCGCAGCGACTTCCGGGTCCACTGGCGTGATGCCGAGATCAGGCGAATAGGCGATGCGCTTCGGCTTCTTGCCTGCGCGCACGGCCGAGCGGAACGTCTCCGGCAGCTTCGGTAGCGAGATCAGGTCGGCGGGGTGTTCGCCGCTCATCGCATCGAGCATCAGTGCGACGTCTTCGACGGTGCGGGCCATCGGACCCTGCACGCTCACCATCCGCGCCAGTGCGATGTTCGGCGTCGACGCCACGCGGCCGACGCTCGGGCGCAGGCCGACGATGCCGCAGAAGCTGGCGGGATTGCGCAGCGAGCCGCCCATGTCGGAGCCATGCGCGATCCATGCGGTGCCGCTGGCGAGCGCAGCCGCAGCGCCGCCGGATGAACCTGCTGCCGATTTCGACAGGTCCCACGGATTCAGCGTCGCACCGAACACTTCGTTGAAGGTGTTGGCGCCGGCGCCGAATTCCGGCGTGTTGGATTTCGCATAGACCACGCCGCCATTTTCTTCGAGACGCTCGACCAGCACGTTGGATTTGGTCGGCACCACATCCTTGAAGATCGGCGAGCCCTGGGTGGTGCGTACGCCGGCGACGGAGGTGAGGTCCTTGATCGGCACAGGCAGGCCGGCCAGAATGCCGCGCTCGCCGAGCGGCTTCTTCATCAATTCCTTCGCATGGTCGCGGGCGCGATCGAAGCACAGGATCGGCAGCGCATTGACCTGACCTTCGACCTCCTTGACCCGCGCCTCCAGTGCGTCGAGCAGATCGAGCGGTGTCACCGTTCCGCTATTGAGTTGATCGACGACGGCGCAGGCCGTTGCTTTGATGAGGTCGGATTGGGAAGCCACGCACGTCTCCAGTGTGATGCAGAAAAAGCCGATGCAGCATGGTCATCTGGCGCGTGGCGGTCTAGCCCATTTCTTGCATAATTGGGTCTTCTATAAGCGGGCTTCGTAAGCGGCAGTGCGCCGCACAAGGCGGAGATGTGAGCGAGGATGACAACCATGAGTAAGCCCTTCGGCGATTCCAACTGGCGCGCAATGTCGCGCGAGCAACTCGATGCCGGCCTCAATAATAGCGTGGCCGTTGTCGGAAGTGCCGAGATCGCCAATGGCTGGGGACAACGCTCGGATGCGATGAAGGCGAAATACCCCGCGCATCTCGACGTCGCCTATGGTCCGCGCGAGCGCAACAAATTCGATCTCATCAAGGTGGCCGAAGGTGGCCCGGTGCTGCTGCTGATCCATGGCGGCTACTGGCAGATGCGCTCGAAGGACTTCTTCACCTGCTTCGCTGCAGGTCCAATCGCCCATGGCATCAATGTCGCCGCCATCGGCTACACGCTGGCGCCGGAGGCGACGCTGGACGAGATCGTCGCCGAGATTCATGCTGGCGTGGATGCGCTGGTCGATCAGGCGGGCACGCTCGGCATCGATGCGAACCGTATCGTCGTGTCCGGCTGGTCGGCCGGCGGTCATCTCACCGCGACCACGCTGGCGCATCCGAAGGTGAAAGGCGGCGTCGCGATTTCCGGCATCTACGATCTCGAGCCGATCCGCGCGTCCTATCTGAACGAGAAGCTGAAGCTCGATGAGGCGATGTCGAAGCGACAATCGCCATTGATGCAGGCGGGGCCGAACAAGCCGCTGGCGGTTGTGGTGGGCGGCGCCGAGCTGCCGATCCTGCGCCAGCAAAGCGCCGATCTCGCGGCCTATCGTGCACAGCACGGGCTGCCCGTGAGTTATGAGGAGATTCCGGGCGCCGATCACTTCTCGATCATGGAGCAACTGGAGAAGCCCGAGGGGCGGATCACGACGTTGATCAGGGAATTGGTCGCGAGAATCTAGATGTCTCCACGCACTCAGCCCTCATCCTGAGGAGCCGCGCAGCGGCGTCTCGAAGGATGGCCGAGCACTCCATTCATGGTTCGAGACGCGCGCCCTTGGCGCGCTCCTCACCATGAGGGCAGAGTGTAGGGCTCAACCCGTGTTTGGCTTAGTGCGTCCGTGCCAGACAGAACGCCACCACCTGCTCCAGCGCCGTCTTCATCGGCGAGGGCGGGAACAGCGCCAGCGCATCCACGGCCATGGCGCCGTAATGCTGCGCGCGGCTGATCGTGTCTTCCAGCGCGCGGTGCTTGGTCATCAGGCCGATGGCGTGATCGAGATCGCCGTCGCCGATCTCGCCGCGTTCCAGCGACTTGATCCAGAACTCGCGCTCGGCATCGTTGCCGCGGCGGAAGGCGAGCACGACGGGCAGCGTGATCTTGCCCTCGCGGAAATCGTCGCCGACATTCTTGCCGAGCTTGGCGGCCTTGCCGCCGTAATCGAGCACGTCGTCGATGAGCTGGAAGGCGATGCCGAGATTCATGCCGACCGAGCGACACGCGGTCTGCTCCGCCTTCGGACGGTTCGCGATGACAGGGCCGACCTCGCAGGCGGCGGCGAACAGCTCAGCCGTCTTGCCACGGATCACGGCGAGATATTCGTCTTCGGTGGTCGCGGTGTTCTTGGCGGCGGCGAGCTGCATCACCTCGCCTTCGGCGATGGTCGCCGCAGCCGACGACAGGATGTCCAGCGCGCGCAGCGAGCCGACCTCGACCATCATGCGGAAGGCCTGGCCGAGCAGGAAGTCACCCACCAGCACCGAGGCCTCGTTGCCCCACAGCATGCGGGCGGACAGCTTGCCGCGGCGCAGTTCGCTCTGGTCGACCACGTCGTCATGCAGCAGCGTGGCGGTGTGCATGAATTCGACGGCGGCGGCGAGCTTGATGTGGCCGTCGCCGGTGTAGCCGGTGAGATTGGCCATCGCCAGGGTCAGCATCGGGCGCAGGCGCTTGCCGCCCGAGGAGATCAGGTGGTTGGCGACTTCGGGGATCATGGTGACGTCGGAGCCGGTGCGCGACAGGATGGTCGCGTTCACGCGCTCCATGTCAGGAGCGACGAGGCTGACGAGCTGGTCGATCGACGCCGTTGCGTGACTCTCGAAAGGAACAATGACCGCCACGCTGTAGTCTCCGAATTGCAGAATCTTCGCGCTGACGGCCGTGGCCGGCCGGCGCGCACGCCCTGATAGGCCGAATTCGCGCGGAAATCATGTAAATTCATGCGCAGACAGGCCGATTAGACAATATGTCCGCAGAATAGGAACTGCGCAGGGACGCGGCAAGGGCTAGGGGAACTGGATCAAATCCGGATATACCGGGCGTGAAACGGGGAATGGTGGTCAATTGCGCGAAATTTTGCGGACAAATGACATGGTATTGGTCTCGGCGGTGGGAGCGCTGCTGGACGGCGCCAATATCCATCACCTGGTGCTGGACCAGAATATGAGCGTTCTGGAAGGCTCGCTCGGGGTCATTCCGCGCCGGATTCTCGTGCATGAGGACGATGCGAGGCAGGCCCGTGCGCTGCTGACCGAAGCCGGGCTCGCGCATGAATTGCGCGCAGAGGGCGAGTGATGCGGGAGGCTGTCGCAACCACCGACGACCGGGTGCTGGGCGGCACGTTGCTGCTGCGGCAGCCGGCCTCCGGTCATCGCGCCGGCCACGATGCGATCCTGCTGGCGGCGGCGACCTCGGCGCGGCCGGGCCAGCGGGTTGTGGATTTCGGTGCCGGCGTCGGCACGGCGGGACTTTCTGTCGCCAAACGTGTGGCGGGCCTCTCGCTCGCCCTGATCGAGATCAATCCGCACTTCGCCGATCTCGCGCGCCACAATGCCGAGGCCAATGGCCTGGCCGCCGATGTGATCACGCTCGACCTTGCGGCCAGTGCCGAGACTTTCTCCGTCGCCGGCCTGCCGCCCGACAGCGCCGATGTCATCCTGATGAATCCGCCCTTCAACGATCCCGCGCGTCATCGCGCCTCGCCGGACAAGACGCGCGAAGTCGCGCATGTCGCGACCGACAATACGCTTGCGAGCTGGATTCATGCCGCACGCCGCGTACTCAGATCGAGTGGCGTGCTGACCATGATCTGGCGCGCCGACGGGATCGCGGATGTGCTCAACGCTCTCGATCGCGGTTTCGGCTCGCTCGCGCTGATGCCCGTGCATGGCGATGCATCGGCGCCGGCGATCAGGATACTCGTGCGTGCAGTGAAAGGGGGGAGGGCGCCTGCGGCAATTCACCCCGGCATCGCGTTACGGGATGCGAAGGGAGCGCCCGATGCCCATATCCAGCAAATTCTGGCGGGGCAGGCAGTGCTGCCATGGGCAGGACTTTAGAGGCTTCGCTGTGAGCGATGCGCCGGTGTCTGTTTGTCCGGTGTCTGTTATTGAGGAGCCGTTTCGGAATGCTTCTGCGGCGACGACGTGAAGTGGATCGCCGTGAGCAGCGCGCCGAAGATCAGCATCAGCAGATAAATCTTCATGTCCACTCCCGCTGCGCGTTTGGCATTATGGTTTGCAAACGCTGAAAGTCTCTGCCGGTTCAATGACACGCGCGTGATAACGTAGGGTTAATGTCGAGGTAACGACGTATGAGCGAATCGAGTCTGAAAGCGGCGATCTCAAGGCTGCTGCCCGCGCGTTTCCGTCGCGCGACATCGGTTGTCCCGGTGGTCCGTCTGTCCGGCACCATCGGCGCAGTGACGCCGCTGCGGCCCGGCATGTCGTTGGCGGGCATCGGCAAATTGCTGGATAAAGCCTTTGCGACGAAGAACGCGAAAGCTGTTGCATTGGTGGTGAATTCGCCCGGAGGCTCGCCGGTGCAATCACGGCAAATTTATCTGCGCATCCGCCAGCTCGCGGCCGAAAAGAAGCTGCCGGTGTTCGTCTTCGTCGAGGATGTCGCCGCATCCGGCGGCTACATGATCGCCTGCGCGGGCGATGAGATTTTCGTCGATCCGTCATCCATCACCGGCTCCATCGGCGTGGTCGGTGGCACCTTCGGCTTCCAGGACATGATCAAGAAGATCGGCGTCGAGCGCCGCCTCTATACGGCGGGCGAACACAAGGCGACGCTGGATCCGTTCCTCCCGGAAAATCCCGACGATGTCGCCCGGCTGAAATCGCTCCAGCGGGAAATCCACGCGATCTTCATCGGTCTCGTGAAGGAGAGTCGCGGTGCGCGTCTGAAAGGGCCGGAGGACGAGCTGTTCTCGGGCGCCTACTGGGCCGGCGAAAGGTCTGTCGAATATGGTCTCGTCGATGCCATCGGCGATCTCCGCTCGGTGCTGCGCTCGCGCTACGGCGACGAGGTGAAGATGCCGGTGATCGCGCAGCCCACGGGCATGCTGTCGAACCTGCTCGGCCGCAAATCCTCCAGCGGCGCGCATCTGGAGCTCGGCGCTTTCGCGGATCTGCCGGACCAGATTGTGTCGACGCTGGAAACCCGAGCGCTGTGGTCGCGCTACGGGTTTTGAGCCCACTCCGCTCCTCATGGTGAGGAGCGCGCCCCTCGGCGCGCGTCTCGAACCATGAGCTGGCCTGGCGCCGGCGCGTGTTGCCATCCTTCGAGACGCGCGCGTTGCGCGCTCCTCAGGATGCGGACGGAGTTTATGGCCGTCCCGCAAATCGCCATTGTTCCGCGTCAGCAGTTGAGCGAAATTGCCGGGAAGGGGGCTCGTCATGAGCAAGGACAATAAAATGCCGCCGCTGGTCGCCATTGCTGGAGCGCTCGGAAGCGCCGCCGTGGTTCGCTGGGCCTATCGCACCGTGAAGCGCGTGAACAAAGAGCTGGATGAAGCCCGTCAGGCCCGCATGGCCGCCGAACCGGCCGCCCCCGAAGCCAGGACGCTCCGCCGCGATCCTGTGACTGGCGCATATCGGCCGGGGTAACTCCGGCCTTTCCTTCTCCTCTCCCCACCGGGGAGAGGTCGCCGCGTCTTCGCGGCGGGAGAGGGGGCGCCACCAACTCTGGCGCCCGCGGCGGG
>WPCJ01281950.1_pt1 | contig 31924 bp, 15 predicted proteins | sample 5399831 | NCBI WGS metagenome assembly WPCJ01 (sample SAMN12869470, study PRJNA574797) | sludge metagenome | isolation source: wastewater treatment of pH10 | place: China:Beijing | collected 2019-05-20 | reverse complement strand
TCGACATTCCTTGCCGCCACCTTCACGGACAAGAATGCCGGTAACGGCAAGACCGTCACCGTCAGCGGCATCGCCCTGGCGGGCGCCGACGTCGCCAACTACACGCTGGTGAACACGACGGCGACGACGAGCGCGAACATCACCAAGGCGACGATTTCCGCCATCACCGGCATTATCGCGGCCGACAGGATCTACAACGGCTCGGCTGCAGCCACCCTCGATGCCAGCGGTGCCGGTTTCACCGGCATGGTCAATGGCGACAGGCTGACGGTTGCCAGCGCCACCGGTGCGTTCGGTAACAAGAATGCCGGCAACGGCAAGACCGTCACCATCTCCGGCCTGGCGCTGGGTGGCGACGACGCCAACAACTACACGCTTGCAAACACCACGGCATCGACCACGGCCGACATCGCCAGGGCGACGATTTTCGCCATCACGGGCATCACCGCCGCCGACAATATCTACAACGGCTCGGCTACTGCCACACTCGATGCCAGCGGTGCGGGCTTCACCGGCATGGTCGATGGCGACAGGCTGACGGTTGCCAGCGCAAGCGGCGCCTTCCTGGACAAGAACGCCGGCAACGGCAAGACAGTCGTCATCTCAGGCCTGGCGCTGGGTGGCGACGACGCCGGCAACTACACGCTTGCGAACACCACGGCTTCCACGACGGCGGCCATCGAGAGACGCACCGTTTCCGTCGACGGTTATAGAGCCGCCGGCAAGGTCTACGATGGCTCGACGGGTGCCCAGATCACCAACGCAGGCGCAATCGACAACAGGATCGCCGGCGACGATCTGTCGTCGACATTCCTCACCGCGACATACGCGGACAAGAACGCAGGCAGCGGCAAGACCATCAGCATCACGGGCATCGCGCTGTCTGGTGCCGATGCTGGCAACTATACGCTGGCCCGCACAACCGCGACGACCACGGCGGACATTGCAAGGGCGAACCTCTCGCTGATCGACTTGACCGCCGCCGGCAAAACCTATGACGGTAACAGATGGGCAACGGTCACGGGCGGCCGTCTCGACGGGGTGCTGGCAGCCGACCAGGTGTCCTTCGCCTATTCGAGCGCCCTGTTCTCCGACAAGAATGCTGGTACAGGAAAGGTCGTGATCCTCGGAGGGGTCACGCTTTCCGGTCAGGATGCCGCGAATTATGCGATCGCCGAAACCGCCGTAACGACGGCCGATATCGCACGCGCAACGATCTCGGCGATTACCGGAATTCGAGGTGTGAACAAGGCCTACGACGGAACCACGGATGTGCGGCTCGAATACGCGCAGGCTGTCTTCGTCGGTGCCGTGGCCGGCGATGCGCTGCAGGTTGGCGCGGCAAGCGGCCAGTTCATCGACGCCAATCCCGGGCAGGGCAAGACGATCAGCATCACCGGCTTGCGGCTTGGCGGTGTCGACGCGCAAAACTACGTGCTGAGCAACGACATCGCATTCGTCACTGCGGATGTGAATGCACCGTTCAACCGCCCTCTTCCGCCGCGGACGCTGGTTCCCGAAGGTTTTTCGACCACCCAACTTTTCGCCTTCGGCATAGTACACGCGCATGCAGACCCGGCACTGGTCGAATTCCCGGCATGGCCGTGGGTCTCGTTCGCAGACGAGGCGACATTTTTCGGGAATGGACAATAAATGGCCAGCAATCGGTCCATCAGAAAAACCGTGCAGATCGTGGCCAGTGCGCTGTGTCTGCCCGCTCTCCCGGCGATGGTTGCGCCAACGCTGGCAGCGCCGTTGCCCGGTGGTGCCGGTTCGCTCGTCGAAACCTATCAGGACTGGGTTGTGGCCTGCCAGGGGCGTGACGACCAGAGCTTTTGCGTCATGCGGCAAGTCCAGAGCAACAACCAGACGGGCCAGAATGTCGTCACCGTCGAATTCTCGGCCACGCAAGGCAAGCTCAATGGTGTGCTGCTGCTTCCCTTCGGATTGGCACTCGCCGATGGTGCCAGCGTGAAAATCGACGCCGATGCGAAGAGCCAGCCAGCGCCATTCTCCACTTGCCTGCCACAGGGCTGTCTCGCACCGGTGTCATTCGAAGCGGACGACATCGCCAGGCTCAAAGGTGGCATGGTTCTCAACATTGCAGCCAGATCGTTCTCACCTTCCCAGCCGCTCGACCTGAAGATCTCTCTGAGAGGTTTCTCGGCCGCGTTGAGCCGTGTCGCCGAGCTGACCAAGTAAGATCAGGTGGTTGCCGGCCCAATCCGGCCGACCATCGCCAGCTTTAATCGCGTTCTCCAATACACAGCGAAAACCTGATTTGTCCGGCAAATCATTTCAGGAGAAAAATGGAAGTCGGCATATTAGAAAACTCTAAACCATTGATTTCATTTAAAATCCGATACTATTTTCACAAACTAAAAATAAGCTCATATACGTATATGGAAGTTCGTCGGCGAAGCCATTCGCTAAGATTTATGTCTGTTTGAGAATCACCCAAATAAAGTCTTTTACAAGCCTACTTATTCGTCTTATCGTTATACTTCGTGTCTATGTAGAATTGAAGCCATACCCAAGTTCTCATCCGCAGGATGCAGAGCATGGACTGGTTGTGCTCTGGCATGTTGGGGGACGGGTATGATCGCTTTCAAACGCGACGCAAGTGGCGTTTACCTAGCGGATACCCCCGCCAATGCCCGAGTAGCTTTCCTGTTTCAGGACGCGACCCGCAGTGACCCGACATTCAACCTGACGGCAGAGAGCTGGATCGATCCGGCACAGCTGGGTTACGTTGCCTTTTTCGCACCTTCGGCCACCCGCGACTGGAAAGCTTTCGAAGCCGGCATCCGCGCTGCCTTTACTTCCAACTCCGGGACGCAGATCGGCTGGTTCCCGGAACCGCTGACCGTCGCGCCGGTGCTGGTTGCGGTGATGGGACAAGGCACTTCCACGCCAACGGTCTCGCAGTCCTTCTCCCTGGCGTTCAGGCAAAGCGTGACGTTCCAGGTACAGCCGGACCTGTTCGGGCTGTCGACGACGATCCTGTTCGACGATGCTTCCAACAGCCTGCAGATCGCCAACAGTCAGCCGCCGGCCGCATTGCTTTTGACGGCGACGCCGCCGGCGGGTGCCACGGTAACCTTCTATTCACAGGCGCCTTATGCCAGCCTGGCGCTCACCGGACCACATGCCGGAACGGTGAATGCGGCGTTCGACCTCGCCGCCACGGACCTCGTCCAGTTCGAAGCCGGCCTGATGTATTTCAGCCCGCCAACGGGTGGCGGGCTGGTCGGCGCTTTGAGCTATCCAGTCTTCCGTGGCGCTGATGGAGCGACGACGCCGATCGGCTTCAACGTCACTCTGGACGTGCTTGGGCCACTCGACGCGTCGCGCAGCTTCTTCCAGTTCACCGACCCGCTGCTTGGTTCGACCTTCGTCACCGCCAATGGCAAGCCGTTCGCCCTCAGCACCGTCAACACTGGTGATATCGACACGGCTAGCCGCCTCGTCTTTGCTGGCCGGCCGCAGCAATCGCCCGGCGAAGAGCGCTATTACTACCTGGCGCCGGCAGGCCAATTCGGGCTGGCACTCGACACCGGCAGCGATCGGACTGCTGCGACAGGCACTGAAACCGTACAGATGCTGTGCGGCGTCACAGGCACCGAGTTCCTGGGCGTCACGGTGGGCGACATACCCGACAAGTTGCAGTTCGTACCGGGACAGCCGGCTTACCGCATTCCGTCAGCACAGGATTCATCGACGGATCCGGCTTTTCTCGATGCCACCGCAACCACCTCGTGGGTGCAGTTGATCGTCCAGCAAGGCAGCTACGTCTCCCAGCCGGAACGCGCACCACTGTACAAGCAGCCTTCCAGCTCATCGGCCTTGCTTGAAGGAGCCCCTCCGGCCTCGGGCCTCGATGTCTATGTGCTCGATTATTTCCCGGTGGCATCGTGGAGCGCTCAGGGCGACGCCCCACCTGTGCCACTGGTTCCCTATGCCGGGCTCGCTTTCTCCACCGACCCCGGCCTGAACGCTACGGACTATCTCGAGATGGAGTCGCGCGCGCTCAACCCGAGGCGCGCTGCCGGGTTCATTCCTGCACCGACGCTCAAATCGGAGCGGGCGGCTTCAACCGACGCATCAATCCTTGCCATGACGCCGCAAGGCATGCTGGCTGAGCTTGCCGGCACGCCGCTGGCGTGGACAGGGCTGCAGATGGCGACCAGCGCCGCCGGCATCCTCGAATTCGCCGACATGGGCCCGTCGATCTGCAAGGCGGTCCAGCAGAACCAGATCTTCACGGTGATCAGCGAAAACCCGGCCAGTGCCGACCCGCTCGGCAAGGGACAGTCCCTGTTCGACTTCTCGGCCGACAAGCTCGAAATAGGCGACTGGACCTTCGATCTTTCATCGGGCGGGCTGGCCGCACCGGACGGCACGCCGCCGATCTTCATGATGAAGTTCTATCCGGGCGAAACGATCGAGCAGCTCGTCGCCGACACGAGGCTGTGGTCGCAGCCCGACACCTTCAACAAGACCTTCACCGCCACCGCCGCACAGACCTATCTGCAAAAGCTGATCGCCGATGCGAAGGCCAGCGTGTTTCCCGAAGGCGGCGGGCAGCCGGACACCACCTCGCTCTACTGGAACTTTTATCAGACAGTCACCAACCCCGCCTTCAACGGCATCCTCGCCGTCAACTGCAACATGCAGCTCGACGAGCTGCCGACCGCGGTGCGTGCCGTGCTTGGCGGCATGCAGGATCCGGGCATTGCCGGCTTTCGCGTCCACCATGTCGGCATCGAAATCAACAACACCGATCCGTCACAATCCGTGCCGACGCTGGCCCAGAGCGCGACCTTCGCACTGGTCGACTATGAGAAGGCGGCGACCAATTCCGCGCCGGCGGCCGGCATCGATTTCGGCTTCGAGGTCGAGTATCTGCGCGCGCTGTTCACCAATTCCGAGCTGCGCAGTTTCGCCTGCGAGATCAATCTCACCATCAACAAGCTGTTCAAGGTCGGCGTGAGCCTCGACCCTGGCCAGGACGCACCCGCCGGAGACGGGGCCAATGTCATCGCCATCATGGGCTCCTACCAGGCGCACGCGACCAGCGGCGACGACAGCAGCTCCGGACAAGGCGTCTATTCCTTCGTCGCCCAGGGCGATTTCGTCTTCGACTTTGCCGACAACAAGTTCCTCAAGCAGATCACGCTGAGCAAGCTGCAGTTCTCCTTCGATGAAGAGACCCCGGCAACCTCGCCGAGCAACGGCACCACCACTCATATCAAGGCGCATTTCGGCATATGGGGCGACATCGAGTTCAACGAACTGCAGGTGCTGGACCTGTTCTCGTTCGAAAAGCTGGTTTTCTCCAATCTCGGCATCGACGTCGGCTTCGACCTGACCATCTACAATCCTTCGGTGCAGCAGCAGCCGTCGACCGACAACCTGTCGCTTTCCTTCGCACCAGGCGATTTGCGGCTCGATCTCGGCTCCACCGAAAAGCGCAGTGGCGCCGACAGCCTGCTCGACATGATCCCGTTCAAGCTGCAGTCGTTCCTCTATTCGGGTAATGCCGACGAGACGATCGAGAGCCTGAATTATTATTCGCTCGGTTCACTGCCTGGGCTCGCCGAAAACGGCATCACGCTGCAGGACAATTTCAACTACGCTCTGATCTTCGACCTCGATCTCGGCTCGATGGGCGGGCTCGTGGGCTCGCTGTCCGCCTTCAAATTCAGCGTGCTGATCGGCTGGCTGAGCCCGGAAGACGGAGGCGGCCTTGCCTTCGGCATCCAGTTGCCGCAAGTCGACGGCAAGCTCGAAATCAAGATCGAGGGCGTGCTGACCATCTCGATCGAGCAGTTCAACCTCGAATACGCCGCCAATGCCGATCCCAGGATGCTGGTGCTCGGCATGCACAACTGCTTCATCGAGATACTGGGCAACCGGCTGCCGCCGGACGGCACTATCAGCATTGGACTGTTCGCGCCGACCGAGGGCGCTGACCAGATCGGCTGGATCGGCGCCTACAACCAGGGCAAGGACGGCGGTGGCGGCGGCGACACACAGGAACTGCTCGTACCGGGCCGGGCGCCTGTCAGGGCCGGAGCCGCAAGCGATGTCTTCGACCTGGTCTATCTCGGAGTCGGCCAGCGGGTCGGTCCCGATCCAACCAATCCGCCCGCCAATTTCGACGATTTCCTGAAGTTCATGCAGGACGATTTCTGGGAAGCCCTGCAGAACAAGAAATACTCGGACATCTACCATCCCGACGGCAAGTGGATCATCGTCACCGACTTCAATCTCCTGAAAGTCATCCAGGTCGGCTTCGTCTTCTACGACGTGACGCCATTCTACGCGCTGCTGCTGCGGTTGACCGGCGGCGCCGGCAAGGGTGCGGAGATCGAGGTCGTCTACACAAAGATATCCGACACGATCGGCAAATTCGCCACGGTCTTCAGCCTGCCGGACAGCCTGCGCACGTTCCAGGTCGGCGCTGCCTCGCTGACGTTGCCGACGCTCGGCGTCGACATCTACACCAATGGCGACTGGAAGGTCGATCTCGGCTTCCCGGACGGCGACAACTGGAGCGTCTGCTTCCAGGTGCAGGCGCAGGCCGGTCCCATTCCCGTCACCGGATCGGGCGGCTTCTACATCGCGAGCCTGAGTTCCGCCACCGATCCCGACGTCTTCAGGGGCACCTACCAGAGCATCCTAGCCTTCGGGTTTGCCGCTCGGCTTGGTGTCGGCAAGGATTTTACTGCAGGCCCGCTGAAGGCCGGCGTGAGTGTCACGTTCTTCGGCATCATCCAGGGTGCAGCCGGTTATCTGACCAGCGGCGGCGGCGACCTCGCCAAAAAACCCGACGCGCTTTCACTGCAGGGCCAGTTCGGCATCATCGGCGAGCTCTATGGCTCGATCGACTTCGTCATCATCAAGGCCAGCGTCAATGTCCGCCTGCAGGCATCAATCGGCATCATCCTGGCACTGGAGCCGCCCAGCGTTCCAGGCGGCGGCAGCGGCTCAATCCTGCTCTACATCGAGGCCAGTGTCAGCGTCAGCGTGACGGTCCACATCAACCTCTTCCTGTTCTCCATTTCGATCAGCTTCAGCTTCAACGCCTCCTTCCGCTTCGAGTGGCAGCTTGCCGGTTCGTCGCAGCAGGCCAGGGTCGAGAGTTTCGCCGGGCTGAGACAGAGGCTTCTTGCCAGCGTCGCGCCGAGCGTCGGGCTGCTACCCAACCTGCCGAAAAATCTGCCGATCCTGTTCCTGCCGGAATTGACGGTGGTGTTTCCGGACGCGACGAGCAACGGAGCGCCGTGGGTCGTCACCTCGCTCGGCGTGCAATATGACGACAACCCGCCGCAAAACCCGACCTATGCCGACTTCAAGCCGTTCGAGGCCGTGACGACGCAGCTCGCCACCTTCGCTGTCATGCACGCGCTGAACCTGGCGGCCTACAACTCGGAAGTCCTGCTCGAATTCGACCCGGCCAGCGGCACGCTCGGATTGAAGGACCTCGACAGCGACCCGGATGCGCTGACCGGATGGATCGATTATCCGACGGTGCTTGGCCAGCTCGCCAACTTCAGCGCCACGCTCGCCACCCCGACCGCGGATGCCAAGGCAACCGCGTTCCCGATGCCGCCGTTCCTCAATATAGCCACCAGCGGGCGTGCGGACGGGAACGGCAACGCGCAGGACCTGTCCTATCAGTTCCAGGCACAGAACCCTGTCTCGCCAAGTTACCTGCAGACAGTCGATGCCTATTTCAGCCAGCTGTTCGTCAACCAGACATCGAATCCTACCTCAGCCAATGCGGGCAGCGGAACGACGCCGCTGTCGCAGGAGATTTTCCTCGACTACTTCAAGGGCCTGATCCGCGGCGCGGTCCACGAGCTTCTGGTGACGATGCAGAACAGCGGGCTGACCTCGTCGCCGCTCGACAAGCTGTTCATGGCGGCAGTTGCCGCGCCTACCCCGGGTGCGCAGACGCGTTTCCAGGGCCTCGCCGGGCAGATGTCGAGTGCGCTGCGTGGCGGCGTACGCCTGCCTTATACCGCAGGCCTAACCGTGCCTGGTGGTGCGGCTTCGACCCTCACCAACCCGCTGTATGCGCTGTTGTGGCAGGAATTCCCGGCAGGCGGTTTCGCCAAGAATGACAGTTACAGCATCACGCTGACCAACCCCGACAAAACGCAGGGCTGGCTCACCACGAACGCCTCGTTCTCGCTCACCAAGAACGTCCTGGCCCAGTATCAGGGCCTCACCGAGGCATCCGTTACAGCGCCCGGCACTCCGACGCCGATCGCACTCAGCTCGACAGGTCCTCAGTCCTTCGCGCTGGAGAATGCCATCGTCTGGACGCCATCCGGCGCCGGTGCCCTCAGCCTGCGGCCGTTCGCGCCCAGCCTGGCGAAGCTTCAGACGAACGAAGGCACCGCCGCCATTCCCGCGCTTGTGAAATCGCGCCAGGCACAAGGCGCGTATATGCCGGACGGCACGCCACTGCCGACTGGCGATATCACCTTCGCCACCAGCGTCACATTGACGGTCAAGCAGATCCCCGGCGCCACGCAGGGCAGCATGCTGCCCGATGTCTACGCACTCTCCGGCGCCAGCCAGTCGGACGAGGCTTTGCTCGGCCGCATCCTGGACGATCTCAAGGCTGGCGACCGGCCGATCGATGCGATCCAGATCCTCTACCAGACAGCGGCAGGCGCCCCGGGAATCGTCTCGGCCACGGTCGATGCCGACGCCGTGTTTGCACTGCGCACCAACACCACGACGGTATCGCAGCCGCCGCAAGGACTGCTCGGCTTTGCGTTTGACCTGCCGGCCGGCGTTTCGGTCGGTGCCAGCACCGATGTCGGAAGTGATGGCGGCTATGGCTTCCTGCAGATCATCCAGCAGGCAACCGTCACCAACGCGCCGGGCTATTATCTGCGTTTCGTCGACAAGAGCGGAAATTCGCTGCCGACCGCGCTCTTCGTCAAAGGCGTGGCACAGGTCACCCTGCTGGTGACCTACAAGCCTGGCAGCGGCAGCAACCAGAACGGTTCGCCACTGGCGATCCAGCCTTATCACAATGCCGTCGTGCTGGCCGGAACGCAGAACGGCCTCGTCTATTATGCCGAGACCGCCGATCCAGCGCTGGAGACGCGCTACGTCAAGGTTGCACCCGGCACCTTCGGTGTCGAGCTCACACGCGCCGAGAGCGTCATGCAACTCGCGACACCTGCCCGCCTGGCAAAGAGCAAGCGGCTCGGCGCGGCGAGCCACCATGCGCGTGGCGATGTCATCGAGGCGTTGCGCGAATCCGGCGTCACCGACGATGACGACCTGCATGAGGCTCTGCTTGCGGCAGGTGCGACACCGGCAGCGCTGAATTCCCTCTACAGCCTCATCACCTACCAGGTCCAGGCGACGACAGGCTTCGTCCTGAGCAATCTGTCGGCACCCATCCAGCCGCAGAAGCCCGATCCGTCAGCGACCACCAGCACGTATCGCGTGTTCGCGCCGCTCTACAATGTGGCGACCGCCAATATCGGTTCGCCGACACCCGATCGCTATGCTTCCATCGGAGACAAGTTCGCACTGTCGTTCTTCGCCAACGACGCCTTCGGCAACCAATTGCCGACGCCAGCGAGCTACAGCGACACCAATCTCTACTTCGACCCGATCGTGCCGGTCGACCAATGGCCCGGCATCCTGCCTACCTATGGCTTCAATGCTTCGCAGGCGAACACGATCGAGATCACGCTGACGCCGAGCCAGGCCGCTTTCAGCGGCATGTCGGCCGACCAGAAAGCCGCGGCGCTCGCCAACTTCCGCATCATCGAAGATCAGATCAATGGCCCCGGCGTGTCGTTCTATGTGGAGACAAGCCTCGCGCTTCAGGCCGACGGCAGCAGCTTCGCCAGTTTTGCCGTCCCGGCCGCCGATACCAGCAAGGTCACCGGCATGGTCGCAGGCCTGGTCGACTGGCTTGCGGGTACCAGCACGAACTTCCCGAGCGCTGTGACCATCTCGATGCCTGTGAGTGGCCCAGGCGCACTGCCGCCGCTCTTCGAGATCGTCGTGCTGCTCGGCATCACGCGAGACGCCAATCTGATCTCCCCCTATCTGAAGGACCAGTTCGGAACGATCCTGCTACCGTCGGCCCAGAACGTCGCGACCGGTTTTGTCCCGGCAACAGGCGGCGCCAGCAACATGTCGCAATTCGCTGCCGCCTTCACCGGTGCTTTCCCCGCCCAGAAACTGGCGGTGGGCATGAACGGCACCGACGCTCCGTCCGGACAGAAGCTGTCGAGCACGGGGCTTGCACGCAAACGGCTCAAAGCCTTGAAGCTCGCACAGGACGGAACCGGCAGCGCGCAACGGGGTTCGCAGCCATTGTGGGCCGCAGCAGCATCGCTGCTCGATATCACGATCGGCGCCGCCGGAGCTGGTCCGCGCTTCCTGTCACCCAAGCCGCTCGACAACGTGCTCAACAGCGCCAGTGTGCCGATGCCGGTACTATCGACCAAACTACCGGCGCTGCCAGCGCAGCAGTTGTTCGTCGACACCGACCTCGACCAGCTCAACCGGACATTCTTCCAGGCCGTGGACGACGTGCTGTCACCGGCCTCGGCGGCAAAGGCTTTCGAGGTCGCGCCCGGTGCCTACAATCAGATTGCGCTCGGCCGCGAGACGCTGGCGCAGAAATACGCGCAGTATGAGGTGGACTGGCTGTTCGGTCCGCAATCACCATTCACGGGCACGACGGCGGCACTCGCAATCGCTCAGGACGTGTTCGAACAGCAGATGCGCGCCGCCCTGATGACGGCGTACTCCGTCGATACCATTGTGCAATACGATGTGACCTGGAACCAGCAGGTGTCGGCCGCCGCCGACGGCAACATCGAGCTTTTCGGCCAGATCGAAGCAGTGCTGGCCGGAAGCTACAGCTGGAGCGGTACGACGCTGTCGGCAACGACCGGCAATCCGCATGGCCTGACCGATGGCAGCCGGGTGCTCATGATGTTCCAGGCGAGTTCCGGCCAATTGCCGACGAACGGTGTCTACGACGTCGACGTCACTGGCGACACGACCTTCACCATCACCGTGGCGGCCAGCGGCTCGGGCGCCGGCACCTTCTCAGCCACACGGCAGAACTCCGGCCTGTCAACCGCGCATGTCGGCATCAGCAGCACAGGCGCCAGTCCGCTCACTTTCCTCTATGGCGATCCCGATGCCGCGGCAGCGGCGGTTGTGCCGTTCGACCTGCGCTTCGCCGTGACCAATCTGCAATACTTCCTGGCCCCGGCGGGCGCCCCAGGCGAGGCACGCCCTTCGATCTGGCTGCAATTGATCGATCCCTATCCACAGGGCGTACCGCATATCGGCCCGGCCGACACGCTGACGACCATACCGGTGGTCTACCGCCAGTATCCGACGCCGCCGACAATGATCAGCCAGACATGGTCGAAGTACACGCCGGTATCGGCTTCGGGCAATCCGATCGCCGACGGCGCGGACTGGAGCTACCTCTATACCTATCAGGCGTTCCTGGTTGCCCAGGATCAGATCAACACCGCCGTCACTTACAACACCAAGCTCAGCGCCGCCTCGGACAGCTCACCGAACCGCGTCGGCGACGGTCCGGGCATTGATGGCCCCTATGATCTGTTCACGGCGCTGGCGCGCACCTCCGCCGTCTATGGCGCGATCGGTCCGCTGCTGCGCAACCCCGCCGATCCGGCCTGGGCAGACGCCGTTGACGCTTTCGCCACCGCCATCGGCGAAGTGACTGCGAACAAGGACTGGAATCCGGGTCTGAACCTTGCCGATGCGCAGCGCCTGGCGAGCGTCACGGACAGCTACGTCGTCACCGATGCGCTGCAGTCGGACGGAACGACGCGGCTGATCGAAGTGCAGTGGCCAGCCGCGCAGGGTGAATCGAGCTTTGCCAATGTCGCGCTGACCGTTACCGCGCTCGACCCGTCGAACCTGACGCCTTACCCGAACCAGCATCCGGTCCAGCCATCGCCACCCAACGGCCTGTTTTTCGAGGTAGAGAATGCCGCGTCGGGCGGTTTCGGCGTCGCGCACACGATCGAAGTCGATGCGCTCAATGTACTCGCGGCAGAGAACGCACTGGCCGTCGTGCAGATCGAACGCAACCTGATCACGCTCGAGGCCGCTGACAAGTCGGCGTGGCAGGTGGTGTCGGAATTCGTCTACAAGACGCCGCAGGTACGGCCGAGCCAGCCGGTCACCCCATTCATCGACAATGCCACACCGATCGACGTGACGACATTGCCCGGCCAAGGGGCCGGGAGCGCCTGCCCATCGTCGCCAGCGAGCCTGTGCCAGCGCATCTACACCATCATGGCGGACCTTCTGGCCGACCCGACGCAGACACAGTCGCTGCTCGGTGCTCATGCGGCCGCCAATCTCGCGGATGCGACGACAAGGCGTGTGAAGGTGGGTTGTTCGTATCAGTTCCCACTCCCCGCGGTTGCCGGAGGCGCTTTCGACAGTGCCTCGATCAGCCCGCTGGTTCCGATCGTGCTGGCACGCTCCTTCGAGATCGATGGCCAGCAACCGGCGCAGCTTGGCGATTTCGCGGCGCTTTTTGCCGAGGCGATCGCCGGCTGGGCATCCGGCAACGATATCGTGTTTGGCGCCAATGCAGTGCCGGCCGGAGCAATGCTGGTCTTCGACATCACGCTTTATGCAGCGCTCAGCGGCGTCAACACGCCGGTGCTGCGCTTCAGCAATCTGCAACTGAAGCTCACGGACATCGACGCCAACTGACCGCCCTGGCGGCTTTTGCGGCGGCGTCGCGCGGACATGACCGGAAGGAGGAAAGCCGTTTTCGAAACCTGATGAATCGGACCGCAGCCATGAAATGTGGCCGCATCTCCGATGACGAGACAACGACAGGGCGACGGTAAGGCCGCCGCTCGACAACGTGCAGGACCAACAGTCTTAAACCGCAAACCGCGAGGCAAATCGATGGCAACGACCGCGAAATACAATATCCTCGGTGCTAATGCATCCACCACTAACTGGGACGGCTCGCCGCTGACGCTGGCCTACCGCGAAAGTGCGGCAATGCCGCAGACGACCAACGGTTCGATGGTCTTCGCCTACCAGAACACCGCTTCGCTGAACAATGCCGGCAAACTGGCGCTGACTTCGGGTGGCTCGCAGCCATCATTCCTCAACGCGCCGGCACTGCTCTCGCAGCCCAACATCCTCGTCAACAACTGGCAGGCGAACAACCTCAACGTCACCAACGTCAGCGTCGCGGCCGCCACCCCGATCTGGATCGAGGCATTCGGTCCCGGCCTGCCCGGCCAGAAGCCTGTCACCCTCGCCATCAACACCGCGCTGACCCTCAAGCCTGGCGCTGTCGCGCAAGGGACCTCGACCCCGAACTGGATGCAGTTGGCGCTCGGAACGAATACGGGCCAGTTGATCATCGTCGCCGTCGTCGGCGGCCCGCAGGATGCATCGGGCAACAACGCCTATGCCATCGCGCTGAACTCGCCCTCGGGCAACACCGGCCCAGGCACGGGGACGCCAGCTCCGCAGGGCTATTACGCGACGACGGGCGGTAACAACTATTCTTTCGAATTCAACTGGGGTTCCTCGGTTGTCTACGTGGCGAACATGTCGCCTTCGACTGCCTCGTCCCTGACGGCACAACTGCTGTCTCTGTGACCGAAACGCGGGAGCCGGCCCCACGCGCCGGCTCCCACCACAACGGCGGCAAGAAATAGGACTTCCCGACATGCGCGACGTCGTCCCGGAAGGCATGGTCAACGCGGCCTGGAACGGCTTGCCGCAGACGCTCGCCGTACGCGGCAGCGTGACGATGCCGCAGACGCCCAACGGCTCCCTCATCGTCGGCTACTTCAACCAGTCGCAGCAGAACAATGCCGGCAGGCTTGCCATCACTTCGGGCGGCAGCGATCCGACGATCCTTCCGGTTCCGGCGCTGGCCCGGATGATCAGCATCTTGACCGCGAACTGGCAGGCCAACAACCTCACGCTCACAAACATCAGCGTCAATGCCGCGACCCCAATCCTCGTTCAGGCCTATGGCCCCGGCATCCCCGGCATGCAACCCGGGCCGCTGACAATCGGCACGCCGGTCCAGCTGGCGATGCGCCAGGCCGTTCAGGGAACGACGACACCGAACTGGATGCAGCTCGGATTCAGTGCAAGTACGAGCAATCTCGAAGTTGTCGCCGTCGTGGGCGGTCCCCAGGACCAGTCCGGCAACAACGCCTATGTGATTGCCCTCAATGCACCAGGCGGCGACACCGGGCCGCCCCCCTTGCCGGCTCCGCCGGCCGGTTTTTTTGCAACCGCCGCCGGCAACAGATACGCGCTGCCTTTCAACTGGGGCGCTGCGTCTGTCTATGTGGTCAATCTGTCGCCGCAGACGGCAACACCAGTGACGGCATTGCTGCAGTCTTTGTAAGCTATGCCTTTGAGCATTTTCGCCGCGGCCTCAGTTCGAACGGAAGCCATGCCGCCTTCGGAATTCACCCTATTCGATCAGCCCCCCGCAGCGTCGGATTGGAATGGCTTGCCAGTGACATTGGCAGTGCGTCAGAGCGCAACGATGACGCAGACGCCGGCCGGGTCGATGATCCTGGCTTTTCAGAACAGCTCTCCGATGAACAATGCCGGCAAGCTGGCGCTGACCAGTGGTGGCGGCCAGCCACAGTTCCTGCTGGCGCCGGCGCTTGCGCTGCAGCCGACAGTCCTGATCAGCAACTGGCAGGCCAACAATCTGAACGTGACCAACATCAGCACGAACAACAACACGCCGATCTGGATCGCCGCCTATGGCCCCGGCATCGGGGCGCTGCCCGTAACGTTGCCGACCACAGGCGAACCCATTCCAGTTCCCGTCAACGGTACACTGCAGGCGATCACCGAACCGCAATACATGCAGCTTGGCTTCCAGGCCAATTCTGCCAACCTGTGCCTGTTCGCCATCATTGGCGGACCTCAGGATACGAGTGGCAACAATGCCTATGCGATCGCGCTGAACTCGCCGTATGGCGATACCGGCCCCGGTCACCCCACGCCGGCCCCGGCCGGTTACTATGCAACGGCTGGCGGCAACAGCTATTCATTCGACTTCAACTGGGGAACGTCGATCCTGTTCGTCGCTTTTTTCGGCAGCGGCTCCGTCGTGAACCAGCCTTCCAGGTTGATGACAGCGCCGCCCACGATAAGTCTGGAGGCGTTGTAGCGCGGTGAAAGGCCGAAAAGCTGACGACCTCGCCTTGCCGACAGGCAATCGCTGGAATCCGGCAGATCATTCCGACTTGTATTGAAGGAAAGATCCAACGGAACCTTGGCATGCCTTGAAAAATACAATGTCGGAAAGCCGGCGCACACGTTATTCTCGAAGGGGCTTCGTACAGGTGCGTGACTTGTGCTTTGCCAACGATCCGATGGGGCGGATAAATCATGGAAATCGTAACACTCAGCCATTTCGCCGGCAGCGTCGGCAGTGCGTTCGACATCGAGCTTGGAGAGAGTTCGGTAGCGCTTACCCTGGCGGAGGCCCGCCCATTGCCGGAGTCCGGCTTTCCCGGAATGCGACGATCTCCCTTTTCCCTGATGTTCCGGAGCGGTTCGCAGGTGGTGCTGCCGCAAAAACTCTACAAGCTGAAAAACGCCACCCTCGGTCAGATGGACATCTTCCTCGTTCCCGTCGCCAGGGATAAGGACGGCATCGTCTATCAGGCGATCTTCAACTAACGGGTTCTGCCTGCCGCGATGACGCTCAGGACGCCGTCCATTGCATTTGAATGTGCGTGTCGCCGGCTTCGGTTTCACGAAAATGCAGGCGGCGATAGAGAGCCTGAGCCCTGACATTTCGACGCTCGACATGCAGCATGACGCTGGCCGAGCGGGCCCTGGCTTGGCGCTGGATCGTTTTCAGCATGACCTGCCCTTTGCCGAGGCTGCGCCACTGTGGCAGGAAGCCGATGTCGATGACGTGCCATTGCTCGGCGGTTGAATCGACGTAAAGGCGCCCGATCGGCTCACTGCCATTCAGCAGTATCAGGAAGTCGGCACTCGAAAAGCTCGCCACGTAGTGGCGGTGTTGAAGGTCGAACTGCTGGTCAATGAACGCCCATTTCAGTTCCGGCGGCCAGGGCACCGATTCCATTTCGTCCATACGGAAGGACCAGTAGAGCCGACGCAGGAATACAATATCTTCATACGTCGCTGCGCGGGCCGCGCCATGAGACAGCTTGAGCTGAGAATTCGCACCGGCAGGAAATGCCGGCAACGGTTCCACGCCAAGAAGCCCCATTATCCAAAGGACGGGAAGGCGCCCGCCATCGCTATACAGTAGTTGATCGCGATGTAGGGTTGCCGATTCTCGTGTGGCTGACTGCCGCCGTTTAAACCTATCATGTTGGGTATGAACTGCGCGTTCGCCTGTGCACCCGCGACAAATGCACTTGTGTTCGCCGGCGACGTCAAAGAATTGCCGGCGGAGGGCGAGGCCGCTTTCTTGGTTCCATCACTTTGATTGTATATCGTAAACTGATGCATGTGGGTCGGCATTTCGGCCACCGTCAATGTCTCGCTATTTTCGCCGAACGTTTCGCCAATGGCGCGCGGAGTCAATCCTGGGCCCCGGCCCTGATTGCAGCCCGCGCGATTGACGAGGTTAGGCAGCTGAAAATTGGTGGTGCCGTTGCCGCCATAATTGACGCCCAGCAGTGAGAAAAGCGCCGAATACTGCTGGATCGGCACAAGCGAACCACTGCAGAACGCCCATCCGCGGGGAGCGAAGTTGAAACCGAAAACCTGTATCTCACCGATGAAAGGCGTGGTCATTGGGACATTCCTGCGATCTTGATGACGAACCGGTTCCGTTAAACAACCCTCAGCGCTGTTCAGCCTTGCGATGGGTAAATTCCGGCCCAGGCAATGCAGAACTGCACCGTCAAGGTCGGCATTGTGTTGTCGTGAGGTGAACTTCCACCGCTGGGTTGTGTCGATTGTGGAGCGGAAACCACGGGCGCAGCTCCGGTAAGATCGGTCACGTACATCGTGTCGTTCGTAACGGCACCGAGTTCCACGGTCGTGCTAACGGAGGTGGCGTTGGCGGTTGACTGCGTCGCGGTCATCGAATGATTGTGCTGCGGTATCTGCATCGGCAGCAAAGTCACCGATTCACTGCCTGCCATCTGGCCGATAATGTAGCGCGAAAGGCCGGGACCAGTCCCCTGGTGTATCGGAACGCGCCCGGAAAGTTGGGGAGTGGCGAAAGTAACCTGTCCGTCGCCTCCATAAGTCGTACCGATCAATTGGTACAGCACTTCATACTCGGCAATGGAATACAGTCCTCCATTGCAAGGCAGCCATCCGTTCGGCACGCGCGGAAAACCGAACATCCGGATTTCGCCAACATAGGGCTCACTCATCGATGATCTCCGTGCAGAGGTTGCGCTGGCTGGCGGATGTCACGAGCGCGACGGGTAGATTCCATTCATCGCGATGTTGTAGTTGATCGTCTCGTAAGGTTGGATGTTCGGGTGTGCCTGATTGCCACCAACAAAGGTAACGGTCAGAGTCGCCAAAGGAACCACACGGCCACCCGGTGCGGCATAAATTGCATTCGTGGTGGTGCCATAAAGCGCGTTGCCGGGGCTGCGTCCGGCACCCGCTGTCGTGGTTGCGTTGCCGACATGATTGTGTGACGGCAGTTGCTGGACGAGCAGCGTGACATTCTCAGCGCCGCCAGTTTCTCCCAACGCATAGGGTGAAGGCTGCCAGGACGGATCGACCGAGGAACCAAACCCGACAGGTGTGCGGCTCTGCAGGTTGGGCAAGGCAAAATTCGTCGTGCCGTTGCCACCGTATACCGTACCCAGAAGCGAAAAGAGCGCCTGATTCTGGGAGATCGACACAATCGCCCCATTACAAAAGGCGAAACCCTTTTGCGCGAAAGCAAAACCGGTCATCATGATCTGCCCGAGGAAAACTTCGGCCATTATCTCCCCCAATCACCCAAGCTCAAGACATTATATTGATATTGCTCACGATTCATGGATTCTGCAAGTGTATTTTTAAGCTCAAGGTGGACATGAATAAAACTTCATGATCTACTTCGAGTGGGAATCCACGATAGAAATCGTGCAGGCATTTCGAATCCATCGGTACATTTGATATCGAAGAATTCTCCGACTCGGCAATAAAGCGTACAAATTTCCGGCATGGGGGCATGCATTGAACTGGAATACAAAGTATCGCACCGAGCGTGCGCGTACGCTTGCAAGCGGCTTCGTGCTGTGGTTGGGCATGCTGGCGCTTGTTTGCCTTGCTGCCGGCGCGGCCTCTCCGGTACAGGCAGCTCCGTCGGTCGGGTGCCCCACACCTATTGCCATCACAGTGGTGTCTGGTGGCAGCAAACAAATCAATGCGTCGTCATGCGACCCCTTCGGCACAAACCCGCAAAGCGACGTGGTGCAACCCGCGCATGGACATGTAACGATCGATAATGCCGCCGCAGGATTGCTGACCTATGTCAACAACGGTGATGGTGCCACCACGGACACCTTCACCTTCAAGGACGCCTCTGCTGGTGTCGTGACGGTCAACGTTACGATCACCCCCGCCTCCTCGCCGATTACCGTCAGCCCGGCAAGCCTGCCAACGCCCCAGATCAGCGTTTTCTATGATCAGACCCTGACATCCGCCAATGGCACGGCGCCCTATACCTACACTCCGGGTGGCGGCAGCCTGCCGCCGGGGCTCACCCTTGCGTCAAACGGCAGGATTTCAGGCACTCCGACCGGCTCAGGCCCCTACAATTATACCGTGCACGTGACGGATTCGACATCGCCCACGGCATTGACGGCCGACAAAAGCTACAGTTTCAGCGTTCCCGGACCGACAATGGTTGTTTCGCCGGCCAGCCCTGCAGCTGGTGCGCAGGGTATTGCCTACAGCCAGCAATTCAGCACGAGCGGCGGTACTGCGCCTTATGCCTACACTCTTGAAACAGGCACCCTGCCGCCTGGATTGTCACTGTCCGGCGGCGGCCTGCTTTCCGGCACCCCAACGACCCTGGGCAGCTTCACCTTCACGATAAAAGTGCAGGACAGCACCACGATCTCGACTGGCGGTGTCTGGCTGAAACTCCACACCGTAACCGTCGACATCAATGCCGCGCCAACCATCGTGGTAGCCCCGACAAGCCTGCCGGGCGGAGCGGCTGTCGGGTCGGCCTACAGCACCACCGTCACTGCCAGCGGCGGCGTATCTCCCTATACATTTTCCGTCATTTCAGGCTCGCTTCCCGCCGGACTCACGCTGTCTACCGGAGGCGCGATTTCCGGCACGCCGACTGCGGGCGGAACGTTCAACTTCACCGTCAGGGCCACAGACGCCAGCGGCGCACCCGGGCCGTTCAGCGGTACTCAGCCCTATTCCCTGACGGTCGCCGCACCGACCATCACGCTACCGGCCACGACTTTGGCCAATGGCACGATGGGCGCGGCTTATTCGGCCGCACTCAATCCAGCTTCCGGTGGCACCGCGCCCTATACATATGCCGTCACAGCTGGCGCGCTTCCTCCCGGCATCACTCTGTCTGCCTCAACTGGCACCCTGTCCGGTACACCGACCGCTGCCGGCAATTTCAACTTCGCGGTCACCGCAACAGACAACAGCACAGGCACCGGCGCTCCCTATTCCAGCGCGCCGCGCGGCTACGCTCTGACCATCGTCAACATCCCGCCGGTCGCCAATCCGGTTTCAGCCACTGTTGGCTATAACAGCGGCGCCAATCCAATCACCCTCAACACCACAGGCGGGACACCGACTTCCGTCGCGATCGGCACTGCGGCAGCCAACGGGACGGCCATAGCGAGCGGGACATCGATCACCTACCAGCCCAATACGAGCTTCCGCGGCTCAGATTCCTTCACCTATACGGCGACCAATTCGGCCGGGACTTCCGCGCCGGCAACCGTTACCATCACGGTCAGCAATCCGACGATCACCGTCACCCCATCCGGTGCGCTGACCGCGCAGATCGGCGTCGCCTATACGCAGACCTTCACCGCATCCGGCGGCGCAGCGCCATACACCCTGGCGGTAAGCGGCCTGCCGGCCGGGCTTGCCACAACGGGGACGACCTCCAACAGCGTCACTGTCTCCGGGACACCTACTGCGGCCGGCAGCTTCAGTCTCGATGTCACGGGCACCGACAGCAGTACCGGTACCGGCCCGGTCTCGATTTCTCAACCTTTCACCCTATCAGTGAGCGCACCAACCCTTACCCTGACGCCACCGGCGGGAACGCTCAGCGCGACCTATGCGACGGTATACAACCAGCAATATACGGCCTCCGGCGGCACAGGGCCTTATACCTATACTGTCAGTGCCGGAGCACTTCCGGCAGGCCTGTCGCTGGATCTCACGTCCGGCGTACTCGCTGGCACCCCCACCGTCACAGGGCTGTTCACCTTCTCGGTCCGGGCAACGGACAGCAGCACCGGCACCGGCGCACCGTTTGCCCGGACACAGAACTACGTGATGCCGGTCGCAGCACCCACCATCGTGGTTTCACCCTCGACGCTGACAAACGCCACGGCAGCTTCGAGTTACTCGGCCACCTTCACCGCATCCGGCGGTATTGGGCCCTACACATTCTCGACCCCGCCGGCCACGCTCCCGGCCGGGCTGTCATTGGCCACGGATGGCCAGCTTACGGGCACGCCGACACAATCGGGCACCTTCGCATTCACGGTCACGGCAACCGACGCCAACGGCCAGACAGGCTCACGGCCCTACAATCTGACGGTCGGCCTTCCCAGCCTGACCGTATCGCCCCCCAGCCTCCCAGACGGCTCGGTCGCCTCCGGTTACAACCAGACACTGTCGGCAAGCGGCGGTAATAGTCCATACACCTTTGCCATCACGTCCGGTGCGCAGCCTGCGGGGCTGACATTGTCCACGACCGGCACGCTGTCAGGCACACCGACTGCCCCGGGTACCTTCAATTTCACCGTGACGGCGACGGACAGCACCACAGGCACGGCCGCCACCGGCAGCACCGCCTACTCGGTCCAGATCATCGACATTCCGCCAGTCGCCAATCCGGTGTCCGCCACTGTCGGTTACGGCAGCAGCGCCAATCCGGTGACGCTGAACATCACCGGTGGGGCGGCGCTGTCCGTCGCTATTGCCACATTGGCTGACCACGGCACCGCCACGGCAACCGGCCTGTCGATCAGCTACACGCCCACCCCCGGATATCGTGGCCCTGACACGTTCACCTACACCGCGACAAACAGTGGTGGAACCTCCGCGCCGGCGACGGTCACCATCACTGTCGGCGATCCAACGATCGTCGTGAACGCTTCCGGTCCGCTCGCGGCGCAGGTCGGCGCTACCTACACCCAGACCTTCACCGCATCCGGCGGTGCGGCGCCATACACGCTGGCGGTAAGCGGTTTGCCGGCGGGGCTTTCCACCACGGGGACGACCTCCAACAGCGTTACCGTCTCCGGGACGCCAACGGCGGCCGGCTCCTTCAATCTCACCGTCACAGCCACCGACAGCAGCAGCGGAACCGGTCCGGTATCGATATCCCAGCCATTCACTCTGACCGTCGGCGCGCCGACGCTCGGACTGACGCCACCGGCGGGTACCATTCCGGTGCCCTATGGCGCAGCGTTCAGCCAGCAGTTCACGGCATCTGGTGGCACGACCCCCTACAGCTACACCCTTTCGGCCGGTACACTTCCCACCGGCTTGAACCTCAGCGGCAGCGGCGAGCTTTCGGGAACCGCCACCGTGCCAGGTTCCTATAATGTCACCGTCAGGGCGACGGACAGCAGCACCGGAGCCGGAGCGCCCTTCTCGACCGATGTCAGCTACACATTGCAGGTCGCGACACCTGTTGTCGTGGTCAATCCGACAACACTGGCGAACGCGACAGCCGGTTCAAACTACTCGGACACCGTGACGGCAACCGGTGCGGTTGCTCCCTACAGCTTCTCGGTGACCGCGGGAACACTGCCGCCTGGCATGGTGCTCGGTCCAACCGGAGCGCTGTCGGGCACTCCGACGGCAGCCGGCAATTTCTCATTCACGATCACGGCAAGCGACGCTCACGGTCAGACAGGTTCACGCCCGTACACCATGACCGTTGCCGTACCCAGCCTGACCATGCTGCCGCCCAGCGTGCCATCCGGCACCGCCGGAACCGCCTACAGCCAGACTTTGACGGCAAGCGGTGGCAACGCGCCATACACGTTCACGGTTACCGCAGGCGCGCTGCCCGCCGGCCTGGTATTGTCTGGAGGAGGAGTGCTTTCAGGCACGCCAACCGTCGACGGCACCTTCAACTTCACCGTGACGGTGACCGACAGCACGACCGGAACCGCCGGCACCACGAGCGTGGCGTACACGCTTGTCATCGCCGCCCCGACCATTACGCTTTCTCCAGGCGCTCTGCCTGACGGCCAATATGGCCTCCCCTACAACCAGGCGCTGACCGCAAACGGCGGCAGCACGCCCTACGGCTTCGCGGTGACAAGCGGCACACTGCCGCCCGGCATATCCCTGTCATCGGCCGGCATCTTCTCGGGCACCCCCACGGTCGTCGGCTCATCCACTTTCACGGTGACGGCAACGGACCATCTCGGCTACACAGGGTCCGCAGTCTACACGCTGGCGATCGCCAACAACCCGCCGGTCGCCAATCCTGATACGGCCCAGACACTCGATGGCCAGCCTGTAACCATCAACGTCCTCGCCAATGATACCGGGACGATCACCGCGATCGCGATCGTCAGTGCGCCGGGACATGGCACCGCCACAGTGAGCGGCACCGACATCGTCTACACGCCTGGCGCCTCCTTCACCGGCTCCGACAGCCTGCAATACACGGCGAGCGGTCCGGGCGGAACGTCCGCGCCGGCATTGGTAACCGTCAATGTCAGGCCGCGTCCGGTTGCCGTCGCGCAGAGTGTCACCACGATGTCGGGCAAGGCAGTCGTTGTCGATCTTGCCAAGGACGCCAGCGGCGGTCCGTTCACCAGCGCAAGCCTGGTTTCGGTGCCACCATCGTCATCCGGTACGACGTCGCTCAACGGCTACCAGATGACCTTCACGCCGACGACGACGTTCGAAGGCACCGTGACGGTGACCTTCACGCTCAGCAACGCCTACGCAACCTCGGCGGTGACCGCGATCACGATCAACGTCCAGGGGCGGCCCGACCCGACGCGCGACAGCGAAGTCATGGGCATCCTCAACGCGGAGACGGCCGCGACACGCCGCTTCGCAAACTCGCAGATCGGCAACTTCCAGCAGCGGCTGGAGGGGCTGCATGACGGTGACAATGGCCAAGAACCCACCGACACCCTGGCCTTTGTCCAGGGCATTGTCCTTTCCTTCAACAGCACCTGCGGCAAGGACGATCTGGTTCCGCACGGCGAATCCTGCGGCAGCCGTCAGATAGCGGCCGAAAAGGACTTGCCCTTCAAATCGTATCTGGACGACAGCACCACGGCGAGCACAACTGGCGGCTTCGGCACCGGCAGCTTCGGCCACAGCAAGGTGACGATCTGGACGGGGGGTTCGATCAACGTCGGCGACCGGGAAGGCGATGACGGCTACAAGTTCGAGACGACAGGGCTCAGCGGCGGCATCGACTATCGATTCAGCCGTGCGTTCGCGCTCGGGCTTGGTGTCGGCTACGGCCGGGACGTCAGTGACATCGGCGACAATGGCAGTCGCAGCACCGGCAAGGCCTACACGGCAGGGCTCTATGCCAGCTACCACCCGGGCCAGAACTTCTTCATCGACGGCCTGCTTGGCTACCAATGGCTCTCGTTCGATTCCAAGCGCTACCTGACATCGGGCGGTGGCTTCGTCACCGGTGAGCGCGACGGCGGTCAGTGGTTCGCCTCGGTCTCGGCGGGCGCCAAGTATCAGGTCGAGAACTGGCTGATTTCGCCATACGCGCGCCTGGACGTGGCTCGCGCCACGCTGGATGCCTTCACCGAAAAAGGCGATCCGTCACTGGCGCTGCATTATGGCGAGCAGGATATCGACACCGTCACCGGGAACCTTGGTCTGAGGCTGGCCTATAAGATCCCCGTCAGCTTCGGCGTGATCACGCCACAACTCAGGCTGGAGTATCAGCATGACTTCCAGGGCGACAGCGCGATTACGATGAACTACGCGGACATGTTCGGCGGGCCGTTCTATCACGCATCGATCGACGGATCGGCAAAGGACCGTTTCATGCTCGGGCTGGGGATGAACATCCAGACGACGCAGGATTTTGCAGTCCGCCTCGAATATCGCGGCCTGTTCGGCAGCGATGGCGGCACCGACAACGGCTTCCTGATCAACCTGGGCAAGAAGTTCTGATCTGCGCAAGTGGCTGGACGGTCCGTCAAATGAAGGAGGTGTGTCTCAGTATCCGCCGTCTCAGCGGATGCGTAACCTTCAGCCGGCTTTTTACAAATAGAACGAAATTCTAACTGATTTGATTATGAGCGGTATAAATGTGACATCAGGAAATCCCGCAAAGTCTTACGACAAGTAAAATTTCTCGCTCTACAGGGCAAGGCGCTGGACATGCATCAATATCCAGCGCAGTATGTTAGCAGTTTATAATATATCTGAAGGGGAGCCCCATGCTGCGTGGAGGATCGATGGCGCGTGCGCGGTTTTTTGCGGGGGTTTTTGTCGGCAGCCTGACACCCTTCGCGGTGCTGCCCGCGATGGCCGAGATCATCAATCCACCGGTATTGCAGGACGAGCGCGAGCCGATCGCCAAACCTGTTCTGAAAGAGCTTGCTCCGGCCGCGCCGTTGCCCGGCAACACAGCGCCAGCACGCGGGGATCGCCTGCTCAATCTCAAGATCCAGTATATCGACAACCAGATCTACAATCCGTCGACAGGCGGATACGACAAGGTTCATCTGCGCGGGTACACCGGCAAGGGTGTCGATCCCAAGGCGCCCTATGTCTCGCCGACGATCGAGGCGACTCCCGGCGACACGGTGCGCGTCACATTGGACAACCAGCTGCCGGCAGGCCCCCAGCCAGGCGACCCCGGCTGTATGCCTGGCGGACAAATGCCCGACATCCCGCATTGCTTCAACGGAACCAATCTGCATACGCATGGGCTGTGGGTAAGCCCGTCAGGCAACAGCGACAACGTGCTCTTGTCGATCAATCCGCAGACGAAGTTCACCTACGAATACAACATCCCGTCCGATCACCCTTCAGGCACGTTCTGGTACCACACCCACCGTCACGGCTCCACCGCCCTGCAGGTGTCGAGTGGCATGGCAGGCGCACTCATCATTCGCGGCAACCGTCCGCCGACACCTTCCGCGCATGGTGACCTCGATACGCTGATCCCGACCTCCGCGATCCCCGAGCGGCTGCTGGTGATGCAGCAGATCCAGTATGCCTGTCGTGCGCCGGCCGCGAAGCCCGGCGAGCTGGGTCCCATCAAGCAGGATATCAACGGCCGGTACATTTGCGACCCGGGTGATATCGGCGGCATCGAAGGTTACGACCAGTTTGGCCCTGGAACCTGGCCGGCCTCCGGTCGGTATACGTCGCTGAACGGCCAGGTGTTTGATGCCAACACCCCCCTGACCGCCAAACAGGGCCAGATCGAACGCTGGCGCATGATCCACGCCGGTGTGCGCGACACGATCAGCCTGCAATTCTTCAAGGTTCTCGACGGCAAGTTGCAGCCTGGCGCAAAGACCCTGCTTCAGGCTGACGCCAGCGCTGCCTTCATCAAGGATACATGCGACACGAAACCGGTGCCCTACATGCTGGTCGCGGCCGACGGCCTGACGATGGCTTCAGGGCAGATGACCAGGGTTGCAACTCTCCAGCCCGGCTACCGGTTCGATGCGCTTGTGGTGTTTCCGGAGGCCGGCCGTTATTGCGTGATCGACTCCTCAGCGCCAAAGTCGGGCGTGGTCAACGGGCTCAACGTCGAGCCACAGTTGCTCTCGATCGTGGATGTCGCAGCCGGGACGCCGGTCACCAACGTCGAGACCTATCTCAACAACAAGCTGGTTGCGCTGGCCGAGACCAACATGCCGTCCAACGTCAAGGCAGCGGTGGTGGCTGATCTCAAGGCCGGCACAAAGCTGACGCGCTTTACGCCGCATCCCGACGTCACCGACGAAGAGGTCAAGGGCAATGGTACCCAGGAACTGACTTTCTTCATCGACACCACCGGAAAGGACGTGAAATTCGAGGTCGGCAACACGCTCAAGACAGCCGATGTAAGGCCTTACGACCCAACGCGGATCGACCGCCAGCTGCCACTCGGCAAGGCGCAGGAATGGGTGCTGCAATCCCATTTCGTCAGTCACCCGTTCCACATTCACGTCAACCCGTTCCAGATCGTCTCGGTCATCGATCCCAATGGCAAGGACGTCAGCGCGGCGGGCGCAGTCGACGATGCCGGTGGCGAGCCCTTCGATCCGCAATATCCCGGGTTGAAGGGGGTCTGGAAGGATACGCTGTGGATCAAGAGCCTGATCCCGCAATCGCTGCCGGCCGGTTTCTCCGGCATCTACACCATCACACTGCGCACACGCTACGAACGCTATATCGGCGAATACGTACTCCACTGCCATATCCTCGATCACGAGGACCAGGGCATGATGCAGAACGTGGCGGTGGTGCTGCCCGATCAAGTGGTTGGTCCGCAAGGCAGCACCATGTCCATGCAGATGGACGGCCAGATGGGTGGTCACGATGGCCACAAGTGACGCGCCGCGACCCGAACCGACACCACCCTTCACCTGGAGTGACGTCGAGGCAATCCTCGTTGCGGCCGGCGGCACCGATGGGCCAGGCAGCCTGACAGGGCTGGCACTGCCGGAGTTCCTGGGATTGCAGCTGCACGGCATGCCGCTGATCGCGCCACTCACCACCACATGTTGCGGCACGAGCGATGCCAGGGGCCGCGGCGCGCGTTCGGCACTGATCCGTGGTTTGCGCGGGCTGCCGCCTTTCGACGGCAAGCAGTTCCCGCGCCTGCCCTGGGGTGGCTCGCCCATCGCCGACGAGGATATCGACCGCATCGAAACCTGGATCGAGGAAGGCTGTCCCGGGGACCTGATCGAGCAGATTGCGCTCGCCGGTGAGGTCAGCGTCCCGACCGAAGCGCGCGTCGAGGTGAAAGGGCTTCCCGGCCCGGTCTTCGGTCCAGCGTCGGATCCAGCAGCCTGGCGCTATGCCAAGGGCGAACTGCGGCAGCGCATGGACGTCGATGTGCTGAGCGAACCGCAGAAGGAGCGGCTGCGCCATGCCTTCCGCGAACTCTACAAGCTGAACAAGTGGGTCGGCGACAAGCGTTCCTACAACAATCTGGCCCTCATCCATCAGAACCACTGCCAGCATGGCTGGGAGCGATTCCTGCCATGGCATCGCGTCTATCTCTATGAATTTGAACAGGCGCTGCAGGATTTCTGCCCGGATGTGACGATGCCGTGGTGGGATTTCCCGGCGCAGCGCTACAAGCCAGAAGACCCGGCCAATGGCGCGATCCTTCCCGATGCCTTCAAGGGCTACCTCACCGAGGCTTCGGCGCGTTTCCTGCGTGATTATGGCTTTCCAGCCAGCATCCACACGTTGGTCGGACAGCTCTGGGCCAACCCGACGCAGACCTACGATGCCGTCAGCGCCACGTGCGGCAAGGAGTATGTGGCCGGCGAAAACCGCAAGCGCCTGATCGACGCGCTGCTTGACGCCAATTCGCTCTGGTATCCGCTGCGCTATTCCGGCCAGTTCGGTAAGGGCACGATCAACACCGTCATCCACTACCACTACCCGGCGCAGGAGGATATCGACGAGATCCTTTCGCTGCGCACCTTCCGCGATTTCGGCGGCGGCAGCCTCTATGTCGACAGTTTTGGCTTCCTCGACCAGAACCCGCACAACACGATGCACATCTGGACCGGCGGCATGAACCCGGCTTTCAAGACGGATGCGCCCACCGATCGCAACAGCGCGGTGCGCGTCGCCGGCCGCAAATTCCACCAGCGTGACGATCTCTATTCCGAGCCGCAGTTCGGCGACATGTTCTCGAACCTGACCGCGTCCTATGATCCGATCTTCTGGCCCGTGCATGCCAACATCGACCGGCTGTGGTGGCGTTGGCAGCAGGATCACCCGGACGGCCTGCCGGCCGATCTCGATTCGGCACTGACACCGTGGAGCTATGCGGTGCGCGACACACTCGACATGAGCCGTTTCGGTTATGAGTATGTTCGCGGCGGATGCCTGATGCCGGTCGGCTTGACCAATCCGGTCGGCCGTTTCGTCTCGGCGCCGATCGCAGTGCCTGATGCGACCAAGAGTTTCCGATCGGCCGAGGTGCGGCTGCACCGTGTACCGCAACTGCCGCGCTCCTGCTTCATCCGTGTGTTCCTGAACACGCCGGACGCCGATGCCAGCACACCACTCAACGTACCCGGCTATGCCGGCTATGCCGCCGTGTTCGGACATGGCGAATGTTATGGCGGACCTGGCCATTGCGAAATTCCACCGGCGGAAAACCGCAAGTTCGACCTGCGCGAGCGCAGCATGAACACGCCCCGCAACCACCGCATCGACGTAACCCGCGCCGCACGGCGGTTGATCGCTGCCGGCGCCAAGAGCCTGACGGTGAGCCTGGTCGTTATCGGCGCTTCTTATGAAGAGGACCGCGAGCTTTTGAGGCTCGACGGCGTCTCGCTCAACTTTCTCGACTGAAACAAGACGTGGCCGGCACGGGCAAAGGGGACATCAATGGCCGACCCAAAGATCTATCGCATCCATCCCGCAGTCGGCATCGCCCGGCTTGGCGACAGCCCGGAAGCCTTCTGCATCACACCGGAAAAGCCGGCGCAATTGCCGATCGAATGCGACGCCAACGGCAACGCCGCCAAGGGCGACGCGCCCATCAAGCATTTCAAGGACAGCAAAGGCCGCATCAAGCGCCAGGCCGCACGTTTTCAGATCTTCGCCTATGACGAAGCCCATCCCGAAGGCATTGCGCTCAGGATCGGCGACCATGTCGAGGGCGGCGGCAATCGCGGCAAACTGGTCGACATCCAGTGGCGCGTTCAGCTCGCCAACAAAAAGGCGGCATGGTTCACTTTCGACGGACTGCGCGGTGAAGCCGGTTATCCCGACGGCACGCCATTGCGCAATGCCGGTATCACCGATCCTGTCGAACGGCAGAAACTGATCATCGACGCCGGCCCGCAAGCCCTCGATTGCACCTCGCGGCGCAAGGCACGTTTCGGCCGCGACACCAACCCGGCCTACGCCGTCACCTTCCCGCCGGCGGGGATGGCGCCGAACGAGATCGACACGCTTGGCGACATGATGACGGACGACGACGGCCGGCTGCTGGTGCTTGGCGGGCACGGCAACAGCGGTTCGTTCCTGAGCGGTTTCGGTCATCCTCGCATCGAGACCTATGCCAACAGCGACGGCTGGTTCGATGACATCTCCGACGGGCCGGTCATGGCGCGGCTGGTGATGATGGAGGAGCGTGTCCAGGCGCTGCGCTACATCGATGTCGAGTACCCGGCCTGGGTTCTGGTCGGCTACCCGCGCTACGCGCCGGAAATCCTCGACATGATCACGCTGGAAGACGTGGTCGAGGATATGTCGATCCGCGAATTCGCCTACCGCACCGACATGTATGGCACCGCCGGCACCTTCGATGCCCCCCAGAAAATCGACCCGACCGACACGGCGGCCCTGCTGCATTGGAAGGCCGGGCCCGTGGAGTGGAACCCCGCCTATCGCCCCTGGTTCTGGCGCGACATCTGGCCGATCATTTTCCGTGCCGACGAATTCTCCTATTTCGCCAACATCCTTCAGCAATCAAACTTTCCGCACAACCAGACCAGCCGCGGAACCTTCGATCCCTATCGCCTGTGCATCCCGCCACGGATCGCACCGCGCGCGCTGGCGCAGAAGGAAGCGCGCGCACAAGCCGACCACGTCGGCGGTCGCCTGCTCGAGAACGCAGTTGAACCGAGCCTGATGCTGCTCGACGCGACCCAGGCGCCAGGCACGGCAAATGACGCGGTGGTCGGCGATGCCGGCACAGCACTCAAGGCGGCGGCGGCGGCTTTCAGCGCTGCCGTATGTGCGCCACGGGATGGTGAAACGCCGCGTGCCTATGCCATGCGCTGGCATCAGACATTCAGCGAGAACGACACGACGGCGGACGACGCCTATGCGACAGCCCGCGATGCCTATGACGCGGCGGTCACCGATGTCATCGCACGCATTGCCGCTGCCGCGGCGGCGCCACGGAAGCGGATGCTGGCGGTCGCCCGCCCCTCGTCGCGACAGGAACCTGCAACGCCGGACCGCACGACTGATCCTGACGAGCCGATCGCGGCGGCGCTGCGGCGGCTGGCGTTCGAATACCGATCCGGACAATTGCTCGACCGGTCACTTGCCGCAGCAGGCAGGGACGCGACCACCGACCCTGGCCGCCCCGCGCGGCAATATCTCTTCAACCTGTTGCGCAAACCCGGTGAGGAAAACCTGTTCCGGCTGGAAGCCAATCCGGCGACACGGACCTATCATCTGCCGTTGATGCCCTTGCTCGCCGGTGACAATCCGATCACCAACAAGACGGTAAGCAAATTCCTTCGGCTGACCGACACGCAGCTGTTCCTGCTGCGGCAATGGGCCGATGGCATCTTCATCGACGAGGTGGAGGCGGGCTTCGCTCCGGCGATCGATCCATGGCAGCCCTACGCGGACTGGAATGTGCCGGGCGGCCGCGGCCTGGATCGGGGCGTGCTGTCGAACGGCCTCGGCGGCGCGTTCTGCCCAGGCGGCGAAGTGACGTGGATCATCCGCAATCCAGCGATCTGGCGCGAGCCCTATCGGATCAAGGCCGACCCTGAATGGTACAGCTTCGCCCTGACCGCGGCGCAGGAGAATGCCAACCGCTGGGGAGCGGGAGTAAGCGAGGAAGGCTATATCGCCTATGCATCCGACCCACTCTCCCAGGGCAGCAATTTCGATGTCGGCCTGCAGCCGGGCGACCTCACCAAACTCAGCGGCCTGCCCTGGCAGGCCGACTTCAACGAATGCTCCACCCAGACGATCGACGTCACCTACGAGGAGTGGAACGTGCTTTATCCGGACAGCGTCGGCAACACGCTGCTCGAACGCGAAAGGCGCGTCTGGGAGACGTTGTGGTGGCCGGCGCACCGGCCAATGCAGACCTACTATCCCACCCAGGACGGTCTTCAGTTCCGCAACTGGGCGCGCGGCATTCCGCAGACGCTTGCCGGCGACCTCAAGATGGTGACCGAGTGGTCCAAGCTCGGCTTCATCGTTCGCAATCCCGCGGGCGGGCTCGACCAGCCCTCGCCTGCTGAAAAATACATCTGCGTCGAAGATTCCGGAGAATGAGGATGAGCAACCCCTTTATCGGCAACTGGACCTATCGCAGCTTCCTCAACGACCCCGATATCAGCAAGGCGGCCAACGACCTCCTGTTTGGCGAAGGCACGCTGGCCATCGTGGAGAAATCCGAAACGGAACTTGCCGGGACTATCGGCGGACCGGGATGGTCGCTCGATCTGCGCGGCAGCTTCGGTTACGGCTCGCCCATGCAGGTCCGTTTCCAGGGCAAAGGCGTGGTCGGCGGCGAGGAATGGATCTACGACTATATCGGTTGGCTCGTACCTGTCTGGCCGAACAGCACCGATCGCCTGGAGGTGCCGGCGATAGTCGGCTCGGTTGTGCGCACCATCCCGCACTCGGGAGACGGCGGCAGCACCAATCCAGCCGGGGTCGTGGCCTCCTTCTATGCTGTCAGAGCAAACTGACTTCGTTGTCATCGGCGGTGGCCCGGCCGGTGCAGCGGCGGCACTGATGC
>WPCJ01262135.1_pt1 | contig 32011 bp, 30 predicted proteins | sample 5399831 | NCBI WGS metagenome assembly WPCJ01 (sample SAMN12869470, study PRJNA574797) | sludge metagenome | isolation source: wastewater treatment of pH10 | place: China:Beijing | collected 2019-05-20 | reverse complement strand
GCTCCCCGCGGTGGGGGGGCGGGCGGGCGCGGTCGCGCGGGGGGGCCCCACCCCAAGCTTTGTCGTCTGGGGCTGCCCCCACCCCGGCCCTCGCCCGCAAGCGGGAGAGGGAGAAAAAGCAGTTCCTTGCGCTGCCAGTCTCACCTTGCAAAACCGGGGTGCGGGCGATATCAGAGGCCCCAGCGCGACCGGCTGTCCAGCCGAATCGCGAATTCGGTTCGCCGCAATAGCTCAGTTGGTAGAGCACGTCATTCGTAATGACGGGGTCACAGGTTCGAGTCCTGTTTGCGGCACCAGTTTTCCGCACCGTTCAAACGAACAGCAAGACGCAGACGCCCCCGGAGGGTCGATGGGCGTTCGCGCGATATGATTTCGATGGAAGCGTAAGGTACCGCGCCGTCCTGCTCGGCTGCACGCGGGGCGAAGCGTCCGTATTGAAACGGACGGATCGCAGGCGAGGCGCCCGGGCTATTTATCCCAGGTCGGCCTGCGCTTCTCGACGAAAGCGCGCAGGCCTTCCTGGGCTGCGTCGGTCACCGCCACATTGACGAAATCCTCGACGGCAGTGGCGATGCTGCGTCGATAGTCGAGATCGATCTGGCGCATGAATGCGGCTCGTCCCATACGAAGCACCGTTTCCGATTTCGTGGCGAAAGTCGCCGCCGTCGCTATGGCTGCGGCATCGAGGTCGGCATCGGCCACCACGCGGGTGACGATGCCGAGATCGCAGGCCTCGCGGGCATCGAAGGTGCGGCCGGTGAACAGCAGTTCGAAGGCGCGGTGCCGACCGACGATGCGCGGCAGATGGGCGAAATGAATCGCCGGCAGCACGCCGACATCGATCTCCGGATATCCGAATGTCGCGCTTTCGGCGGCGAGGACTACGTCGCAGGACACCGCCATCGTCATGCCGCCGCCACGGGCAGCGCCATTTACAGTGGCGATCGATGGCTTTCCGAGATTGTACTGCGCGTCATACAGGTTGATGTAGAGCTCCTGCAGAAACTTGCGGATTTCTTCGCCGGGCTTGCCGAGCAGAATGTCGAGATCGAGACCGGCGGAAAAGCGACGGGCGATCGCGCTGGACAGAACGACGGCCCGCGCCGTCCTGTCGTCGGCCGCCTGTTTGAAGGCAGCCACCACGGCGCGGATCAGTTCGAGACTCAACGCATTGACGGGCGGACGATTCAGCGAAATCCGTGCGATTGTGTCGGTGACTTCGTAGCGAACGATTGGCTCGGGCATCGGCGTCCTGTCCTCCGGATGTGTTGTGTGTTGTGGTTTAGAGCGGCTTCAGGCCGATGTCCTGGGCCACGCGGGTCCAGCGTTCGCTTTCGCGCGCCACGAAGTCCTTCAGCTGCTCCTTCGGCACGATCAGACGTTCGGCCCCGCGCTGGGTCAATGCATCGGCGAATGCCTGCTGGGATGCGGTCTGCTGGAAGGCGGCCTGCAACCGCTCGACCGTTGCCGCAGGTGTCGCCGTCGGCACCTGGACGGAGAACCAGAAATTGAGATCGAAGCCGGAGAAGCCGACTTCCTTCATGGTCGGAATGTCGGGCAGTTGCGGCACACGGCCGGGCGATGTGACGGCGAGGCCGCGCACGGTGCCCGATTTGATCTGTTCGGCGCTGGTGGTGATGCTGTCGAACAGGATATCGACACGGCCACCCACGACTTCGGTCAGTGCCGGAGCACTGCCGCGGAACGGAACAGGCAAGGCCTCGATGCCGGTCAGCTTCTGAAACAGCGCGCCGAGAATATGCGGCGACGAGCCGGAGCCGAAGGTCGCGTAGGTAAGGCCGCCCTTTTTCTTCTTGGCGTAGTCGACCAGCTCGGCGACCGATTTCACGTCGGTATATTGCGGATTGACGATCAGGACATTCGGCAGCGATGCCGTTGTCGCGATGGTCTGGAAATCCTTCATCGGATTGTAGTTGTTGGATGGATACAGGATCGGATTGACGCCGAGCATCGCCACCGTGCTGTGCAGCATGGTGTAGCCATCGGCCGGCCCCTGGGCGACAGCCATGGCGCCGATATTGCCGGCAGCGCCGGCGCGGTTCTCGATCACCACCGACTGGCCGAGATTGCCGGCGAGCGGGTCGTTCAGCAGACGGATGATGAAGTCGGTCGGACCGCCCGGTGCGAACGGCACCACGATCTTCAGGGGCGAAGCCGGGAAAGTGTTGGCGCTGGCAAAGCGTGGCGCCAGCATGGCGGCTGCGCCGCCGGCAAGAAGCGCGCGACGATTGATATTCATGTTGTCCTCCGATTTCAGTTTGTTTGCGGAGCCGATGCGGATCGGCGGGATGCGGCGAGGTTCGGGCTCAGCTCTGGGGATGCGAGGGCGCTTCCAGCACGGTGCGGTCCGCGACCATGCGATCGATCTCGGCGTCGCTCAGCCCGGCTGCGCGGCAGATGTCGCGCGTATCGGTGCCGAGTGGCTTGGGCGTTGTGCGCAGGCTGCCGGGGGTGCGCGACATCTTGATCGGAATACCCAGCGCCCTGTAGCTGCCCTGTTCGAGGATCATGTTGCGGTGATGCGTATGCGGCGCGGCGAGCACGCTCGGGACGTCCTTGATGGCGCTTGCCGGAATCCCGCTGCGCAGCAGGTCTGTCGCCAGCTGGTCCGCATCGCGTTCCGCAAGCACGTCCTGCAGCAGCGCATGCAGTTCCTGGCGATGCTGGACGCGGAGCGCATTGGTGGCGAAGCGCGGATCGGCACTCAGTTCGGGGCAGCCGAGAAATTTGCACACGGCAACGAACTGGCCGTTATTGCCGGCGCCGAGAAACATCGGCCCGGTACGCGTGGCAAATTCCTCATAGGGCGCGATGCTCGGATGCTGGTTGCCGCTGCGCACCGGCTCGACGCCGGTCTGCAGATAGCCGGCCGCATGCGGATGCAGATAAGCAAGGGCGCAGTCATAGAGGCAGACATCCAGTTTCTGGCCGCGGCCGGAGCGCTCGCGCTCCAGCGCTGCCATCAGGATCGCAGCCAACGCGTTCATGCCGGTGCCGATATCGACGATGGACATGCCGACGCGCAGCGGCCCGGAATCGGGGCTGCCGTTCACGCTCATGTTTCCGGCGATGGCCTGAATGACGGAATCGTAGCCTGGCAGTCCACCAAGCGGCCCGTCTTCGCCGAAGCCGGTGATCTGGCAGTAGATCAGGCGTGGAAATTTCTCGGCGAGGACGTCGTCATAGCCTAGCCCCCAGCGCTCCAGCGTGCCGGCCTTGAAATTGTGGATCAGGACATCGGCGTCTTCGAGCAGCCGCAGCAGCAGATCGCGGCCCTCCTGCCGGGAGAAGTTGATCGCCGCATGGCGCTTGTTGCGATTGATGCCGCTGTAATAGGCGCTGCCATCCGGCCCGAACGGCCCCCAGGTCCGCGTCTCGTCCCCGGCCGGCGGCTCGACCTTGATAATTTCGGCGCCGTGGTCGCCTAGGATCTGGGTGCAGAATGGCCCTGCCAGCACGCGCGAGAGGTCGATGACCTTCATGCCCGTCAGGGCGCCCTTGGGCGCATTGTTCATTATACGATCCTAATGTTTCGTATAATGAAACTAGCGAGACTTTATGAGCGGGTCAAGTTCCGCCCATGAATGCAGAATCTCTTGTATGAAGAGCTCGATTTCGATCAGGGCGATGCAATGGCGGGACGGCGTTCGGCAGTTACTGAAACGGCGCGGAAAGGGACCGATCCGGCCAATCCGAGCGGTGCGCTGCTGCGCGGTCTCGACGTTCTGCAAGCCTTCGGGCCGGACAAGGAGCGTCTCGGCAATGCCGAGATCGCAGCGGCCACCGGCCTGCCGAAGCCGACCGTTTCGCGGCTCACCCGCGCCTTGGTCGATGCCGGATATCTCGATTACGAGCCGGTCAGCGGCAAATACCAGCTCCGGCCGCGCGTGCTGACGCTGGGCTTCTCCCTGCTCAGCAACATGAAGATCCTGCCGGTCGCCCACGAGCAATTGCAGCGGCTGGCCACCGCCAGCGGCTGCACCGTATCGCTGGCCTGGCCCGACGCGCCCAACATGATCTATCTCGACCGCTGCCCCGGCGAGGTGATGCCCTATTTCTTCAGCGTCGGCTCGGTCATCGACATGGCCCGCACGGCCACCGGCCACGCCTATCTCGCCAGTCTGGATGCGCCCGCGCGGGCTGCCGTGATGGACCTGCTGATGCATGACCAGGGCGACGACTGGGCCGGTGTCGAAGCGGCGATTCAGCGCGCCGTGCGCGATGTGGCGGAGCGGGGCTTTTGCCTGGTGGACACGGCATGGCGGCGTAATATCCGCGGTATTGCGGCTCCCCTCGTCTCGCGGGACGGACGCACCCGGATGTCGATCAATTGCGTGACGACGACCTTCGCCATGTCGGCCGAAACGCTGGTGGAAAAGTGGGGGCCGGCTCTGGCCAACACCGCGCAGGCGCTGTCGGACCGCCTCTGACAGCTGCGGTTTTGACCTTCCGGGCCTGAGCGCCTATTTTAGGGAGTAACTTCCTGATCTTAAGCCTTGAGCCTCCCATGACCGCCTCGCTGAAAGCCATCGACGGATCGGCCGATCTGCCGGTTCTGATGAACGACCTCGCCGCCCGCGCTCGCGCGGCTGCCCGGGCGCTCGCGGTGGCGCCAACGGATCAGAAGAACCGGGCACTGGCGGCCATGGAAGCGGCGATCCGGGCGAATTCGGCGGCCATTCTCGCGGCCAATGCCGAGGATGTGGTCGAAGTCCGCGCCAATGGCGCGACGTCGGCCTTCATCGATCGTCTGACGCTGACCGAGGCGCGCGTGCAGGCGATGGCGGATGGCATTCGCGTCATCCATGACATCGAGGATCCCGTCGGCCGCGTGAGCGAGAGCTGGCAGCGGCCGAATGGCATGACCATCGAGCGCGTCCGCGTGCCGCTCGGCGTCGTTGGCGTGATTTTCGAGAGCCGGCCGAATGTCGCGGCCGATGCCGGTGTGCTGTGCCTGAAGTCGGGCAATGCGGTGATTCTGCGCGGCGGTTCGGACAGTTTCCGTTCGTGTCGCGCCATTCATGCGTGCCTCGTGCAGGGGCTTCGCGAGGCCGGCCTGCCGGAAGCGGCGATCTCGCTGGTGCCGACGCGCGACCGTGCGGCGGTGGGGCTGATGCTCACCGGCCTGAATGGCGGCATCGACGTGATCGTGCCGCGCGGCGGCAAGAGTCTCGTTGCCCGCGTCGAGGCGGAAGCGCGGGTGCCGGTGTTCGCGCATCTCGAAGGCGTCAATCACGTCTATGTGGACCGTGCTGCCAAGCTCGATATGGCGAAGTCCATCGTGCTGAACGCCAAGATGCGCCGGCCGGGTGTCTGCGGCGCGACCGAGACGCTACTGGTCGACCGCGCGGCGGCCGGCACGCATCTGAAGCCGCTGGTCGACATGCTGCTGGAAGCCGGCTGCGAAGTACGCGGCGACGACGCCGTGCAGCAGGCCGATGCGCGCGTGAAGGCAGCGACGGCCGAGGACTGGGACACCGAATACGAGGACGCGATCATCTCAGCGCGCGTCGTTGACGGTCTCGACGACGCACTTGCGCATATCCACGCGCATTCCTCGCACCACACCGATGCTGTGGTGACCGAGGACGATGCGGTGGCGACGCGCTTCCTCAACGAAGTCAATTCCGCCATCGTGCTGCACAATGCTTCGACCCAATTCGCCGACGGCGGCGAGTTCGGTTTCGGCGCTGAAATCGGCATTGCCACCGGTAAATTCCACGCCCGCGGCCCCGTCGGCGCCGAGCAGCTCACGAGCTTCAAATATCGCGTCCATGGCACCGGGCAGACGCGGCCGTGAGTGACCGCCTGCGGGCGCCGCGATCACCGGTCTTCATGCGCGGCCTGCCGCCGGTCTCGCCCGGTTTGCGAATCGGGCTGCTGGGCGGGTCGTTCAATCCGCCCCATGCGGCCCATCGCGCCGCGACGCTGTTCGCCATGAAACGGCTGCAGCTGGATGTCGTCTGGTGGCTGGTGTCGCCAGGTAATCCTCTGAAAAATAACGGAAATTTACACGATCTCGCCGAGCGAGCCGAAGCGGCTGCCGGGGTCGCCGATCATCCGCGGATCGTGGTCAGCTGTCTCGAAAGCGTCATTGGTACGCGCTATACCATCGACACCGTCACCTATCTGCGCCGGCGATGCTCGCAAGCTCGTTTCGTCTGGATCATGGGAGCCGACAATCTCGCCCAGTTTCATCGCTGGGGGCGTTGGCAGCAGATTGCGGGTCTTATTCCCCTCGCGGCCATCGATCGCGCCTCGCAAAACCCGGCGTCGCAAGGATGCCGTGCTTTGGCCGCACAGGCGCCGCAAGCTTTGGCGCGTTTTCGGGTCAAACAGAGCAATTCGCGGTCATTGGCAGAGCAAGATCCGCCCGCCTGGACATTCCTGACCGGCCTGAAGCTGACCATGTCCTCCACCCGGTTGCGGAACCCGGACGGCAGCTGGAAAAGCTGAGTCCCCCTGCAACCACGAGACGTGCTAGTATCGTTGCGTGCTGGAATATTGAGTCCGGCAAACCCACATGCGTATTTGATCAACCGGGCGCCGGATTTGCGGCCCCACACTGAAAGGAATGGTCACCTGGCCACTTCATCGTCCAAGACGGGCGCTTCCAAAAAGGCGTCGTCGAAAGCCGCCGCTTCTGCCGACAACAAAGTTTCGGTGAAGTCCGCTTCCGCCAAGAAGGCCCCGGCCAAAAAGGCCGCGACCGACAAGGCCGTGAAGAAGGCGCCAGCCAAGAAAGCTGCTGCGCCGAAGCAGGCCGCCACTCCGAAAGCCAAGACCGCGAAGGTCGCCAAATCGACCGCGACCAAAGCCGTGATCGCCAAGAAGGCCGCGCCGAAGAAGGCTGCAGCCGCCGAGGTCGTGCGCGACAGCGCGACCGAGACATTGAAGCTGGTGATGGCGCGCCTTGAGGACATGAAGGCGGAAGAGACCGTCACCATCGATCTGCGGGGCAAGTCGGCATTTTCGGATTATCTGGTGGTGACCACCGGCCGCTCGAACCGCCATGTCAGTTCGATCGCGGAGAACGTCGCCAAGGGTCTCAAGGAAGCCGGGCAGAAGAAGCTGCATGTCGAGGGCATGACCAATGCCGATTGGGTGCTGATCGATACCGGCGAAGTGATCCTGCATGTGTTCCGGCCGGAAGTCCGTGAGTTCTACAATATCGAGCGGCTGTGGGCGCAGAACACGCAGGATGAGCAGCGCGTGAGCCTGAAAGCCGTCTAACTCCGCCCCTCATGGTGAGGAGCGCGCCACTTGGCGCGCGTCTCGAACCATGAGTTCGCCTGGCTCCGAGCTTGCGGCCATCCTTCGAGACGCGCGCAAAAGCGCGCTCCTCAGGATGAGGGCTGGAGTTAGGTCACACTCATGCATCTCCTCGTCATTTCCATCGGCAAACTCAAGCAAGGTCCCGAGCGCGAGCTTGCCGAGCGCTATCGCGAACGCTTCGACGATATCGGCCGCAAGCTCGGCTTTCGCAGCCTGACGGTTCATGAGATTCCGGAAAGCCGGGCGCGCGATACGGCGACCCGGATGGCCGAAGAGGGCACGGCGATTGCAGCCTTGATTCCTGACAAGGCGATCCTTGTGACCATGGACGAGCGCGGCAGCAGCATTGATAGCGCCAGCTTCGCCCGGCATCTTGGCAGGGCACGGGACGAATCGGTGTCACATTATGTTTTTGTCATCGGCGGCGCGGACGGACTTTCGCCCGAATTGCGGCGCAAAGCCAAACTCAGCATGGCCTTCGGATCGGCGACATGGCCGCACCAGATGGTTCGCGTCATGCTCCTGGAACAGATTTATCGGGCTGCCACGATTCTCGCTGGTCACCCCTATCATCGCGTGTAAAGGCGCTTTCGAAACCTTGATCCTGTCGCTGCGGCTCTCTCACCGTGACATCGGACGACGCGCTCCGTCGTCTGCGGTCATGTTGCTGTCTGCAGGGCTCGCTGGATTGGGCGTCGAACCCGCATGGTCGCAGGCGCCGTCGCCCCAGCAGGAAGCCGCCGCGCCGGCCACGGATCTGATCCGTCAGCGCGAGCAGGAACTCGAGGCGGCGCGCGAGCAGCAGAAGAAGGCTGCGGAATTGCAGGCCAGGCTGAAGGCCGATATTGCCGCCATCGGTCAGGATCGCGGCAAGCTCAACCAGCAGCTCATTGATATCGCCGCGCGCGTGCGCGGCGTCGAAGCCAAGATCGACGATGCCGAAGCACGGTTGCGTCCGCTGGACAGCCGCGAGCGCGAGGTCCGGGCGTCGCTCGATTCGCGGCGCGGTGAAATCGCGGAAGTCCTGGCAGCGCTTCAGCGCGCCGGCCGCCGCGCGCCGCCAGCGCTGCTGGTGCGGCCCGAAGATGCCCTGCAGTCGCTGCGGACGGCGATGCTGCTCGGCTCCGTAGTGCCGGATATGCGCGCGCGCGCCGAGAAACTCGTCGCCGATCTCGGCGAGCTGGTGAAGCTGCGCAAGGCGATCTCGAGCGAGCGCGATCAGCTCGCCATAGATCGCGACAAACTCAAGGAAGAACAGACCCGTCTTGCTTCCTTCACCGGCGAGCGGCAGCGCCAACTCGCTGCGGTCGAGAAGGACATGGACGCGGAAAACGCCCGGGCGGTGGCGCTGGCGCGTCAGGTCGACAGTCTGCAGGGGCTGGTCGCCAAGATGGAGCAGGAATCCAAGGCGGCGGCCAAGGCCGCACAAACCGCGAGCCTGCAGGGCGCACCGGCCGATCTGGCCAATGGCAAGCCGAATGTCGATGCGCTGAAGAATTCCGGCCGCATGGCGCCGGCCATCGCCTTCGCGTCGGCCAAAGGCATGCTGGCAATGCCGGTGAACGGCATCCGGTTGCGGAACTACGGCGTCTCGGACGGTGTCGGTGGCGTCGAAAAAGGCATCTCGGTGGCGGCGCGTGCAGGCGCGCAGGTCACAACTCCGTGTGACGGTTGGGTGGTCTATTCAGGGCCGTTCCGCAGCTATGGACAACTCTTGATCCTCAATGCCGGGGGCGGATATCATGTCCTGATCGCCGGGATGGAGCGAATTTCGGTGAACATTGGTCAGTTCGTGCTCGCCGGGGAACCGATCGCCGTCATGGGGTCGACGTCTCGGATAGCCTCCGTGCTCGCAGGCCCGGTGCCGACAGCCAATGCCAGCCAGCCTGTTCTGTATATCGAGTTCCGTAAGGACGGCACTCCAATTGACCCTGGCCCCTGGTGGGCCGCTAACGAAGGCGAAAAGGTTCGCGGATGATGCGCAAGACTTCGATTATTCTGCTGAGTGCTGCCACGGGCGCCGCCTTGACGCTGTTCGTGACTCAGCCACGCGCGGTGTTCATGGGCACCAGCGCGCGCGCCGCCACCTCCGATACCTATCGCCAGCTCAATCTGTTCGGCGACGTGTTCGAGCGCGTCCGCAGCGACTATGTGGAGAAGCCGGACGACAGCAAGCTGGTCGAATCCGCGATCTCCGGCATGCTCACCGGCCTCGATCCGCATTCCAGCTACATGGACGCCAAGAGCTTCCGCGACATGCAGGTGCAGACCCGCGGTGAATTCGGCGGTCTCGGCATCGAAGTCACCATGGAAGACGGCCTGATCAAGGTGGTGTCGCCGATCGACGATACCCCGGCGTCCAAGGCCGGCATCATGGCCAATGACATCATCACCAATCTCGACGACGAAGCCGTGCAGGGCCTGACCCTGAATCAGGCCGTCGAAAAGATGCGCGGCCCGGTGAATACCAAGATCAAGCTGAAGATCATCCGCAAGGGTCAGGACAATCCGCTCGATGTCACCTTGGTGCGCGACAATATCCGCGTTCGCTCGGTGCGCGCGCGTGTGGAAAGCGACGATATCGCCTATATCCGCGTCACCACCTTCAACGAGCAGACCACCGAAGGCCTGAAGCGCGAGATCGCGGCGCAGACCGCGGCGATCGGCGCCGACAAGGTGAAGGGCTACATCATCGATCTCCGCAACAATCCGGGCGGCCTGCTGGAAGAAGCGGTCACCGTCTCGGATGCGTTCCTCGATCGCGGCGAGATCGTCTCGACCCGCGGCCGCAATGCCGAGGAAACCCAGCGTCGCACCGCGCATAACGGTGACCTGACCAAGGGCAAGCCGGTGGTGGTGCTGATCAATGGCGGCTCGGCCTCGGCGTCGGAAATCGTCGCCGGCGCGCTGCAGGACCACAAGCGCGCGACCATCATTGGCACGCGCTCGTTCGGCAAGGGATCGGTGCAGACCATCATCCCGCTCGGTTCGGGCAATGGCGCGCAGCGCCTGACCACGGCGCGCTATTACACGCCGTCGGGCAAATCGATCCAGGCCAAGGGCATCGTGCCGGATATCGAGATCGTGCAGGATGTGCCGGATGAGCTGAAGTCGCGCACCGATACCAAGGGCGAAGCCTCGCTCCGCGGCCATCTGAAGAACGATGGCGACGAGAAGACCGGTTCGCAGTCCTACGTGCCGCCGGATGCCAAGAACGACAAGGCGCTGAAGGCTGCGGCGGATCTGCTGCACGGGATCAAGGTTACGTCGAATGCCGCCGTGACCCAGCCGGAAGTGAAGGCCGCGCAGGACACCAGCAAGCCGGCCGACAAGCCCGCGAACGAGAACAAGGCTTCGGGCGACAAGCCCGCCGCAGACAAGCCGTCGGCGAAGCCGAACTGATCGGCGGAGATTGACGAATAAGAAAAGGGCGGCCGTTTGGGCCGCCCTTTTTGTTTCTGGAGCCCGGATGGAGCGTAGCGAAATCCGGGGACCGGCGAATATGTGGAGCCTCTGAATCCCGGATTGCGCTGCGCTCCATCCGGGCTACGCATCGAGCACTATTTGAACGCGACCGACCCTGCGACGTTCTCGATCGCCGGGCGCAGTTCGGCGCTGCGATCCGCTGCGAAATATGAGATCATCCGCACGAAGCGTCCGCTCGGTCCGGTTGCGAAATACTGCACGAAGCGCTTGTTGCCATCGGTCTTGCCCTCGAGCAGGACCGCATCGCTCGCGCCGCCGAACGAAACGCGCTTCTCCGTCTCGATCGTCGCCTTGTCCAGATCCCTGGTCTGGCGCAGCAGGGTCTTCGCGATCACGGCGGAATCTTCGCTGAGCACCGGCGTGTTGCCAATCTGCGCGGAGACGATCAGCAGCGGTTGTTCGCCTTTCGGATCGACATCCTTGTCGCCAACGGTCATGGCCACGGTGCTGCCGGCCATCGCATCGAGTACCCGGAACGGCGCCGATGGCGTCACCTTGAATGGCAGGCTGGCCAGCTTGTCGTCCACTGAAGGTGCGTCGCCGAGCGAGACAGTCTTGAGCATCGCCTTGATGGCGGCATCGTCGAGCTTTGCGGCCGGCATCGCCTGCACGGTGATCATCACCGTGCGGCTGCCTTGCGCCAGGGCGACCCACTTGGCGAGCCTGGTGTCCGCGACGGTCTGCGTGCCGCTGGCAAGGAAGGCTTCGCCCGACGCAGTCGACACCTTATCCAGTGTCGCGACGTCGATACCCTTCTGCTTGAAGCCGGCCCGCACGGCGTCGAGACTGCCGAACAAAGCGGAGAGCTGCGGCCAGGCCTGCGGCGGCAATTCGGCGATCAGGATGCTGGATTTGGTCTTCTGATCGGCGAAGCCCGAAAAGTCTTTGGCGGGCTCGAAGCCGGCCGGCGGGATCATGGTCACCGTGGTGCCGTTCACACGCTGCGGCGCCTGCGCCGTGGCACTGGATGGAAGCAGCCCGCAAGCAACCAGGCATGAGAAAATGACGACGGTTCGGCGGATGGCATTTGCGCTCATCATCTGTCCTTCGTTTCAAACATCAGTGCGCGGTTGTCGCATCGGCGAACGATGTGGTTCGATGCATGGCCGCATATTGCTCCGCTCATGCGGGCTACGGGTCTTCATACAAAAAAGCCTGCCGTCCTTGATGACGACAGGCTCTTTTACTCAACGCTTACTCTACGCAATACGTACGCAACGCTACTGAACCTGGAAGATCAGAGCAGGATACGCTCGTTCTTCTTACATGACTTCGGCGACGACCTTGCCGACGCCACGGCCCGTCAGGCCAATGGCGCTCGCTGCGCCCTTGGACAGGTCGAGCACGCGGCCTTTGATGAACGGGCCGCGGTCGTTGATGGTGACGACGACGCTGCGGCCGCCATGGGTCACGCGCAGCTTGGTGCCGAACGGCAGCGAACGATGCGCCGCGGTCATGGCATTCTGGTTGAAGCGCTGGCCCGACGCGGTGCGGTTGCCGGCCTCATTGCCGTAGTAGGACGCAACACCCGAAAAGCTGCGGCCGCCAGTACGGGCAGGCGCTTCAGCCGTCGGCGCGAACGGGCCGATCGACGCATTGGCTTCGAAGGGAGAGGCGGGCGCCGCAGCCTTGGCGGCGTGGTGATGGTGATGCTTGTGATGATGACGGTGCTTGGATTTGGCCGAAGCCTCAGTAACCGTTCCCCCAAGAGCGACAGTGGCGGCAATCAGGGCCACTGCCATGCGCGGCTGGGTCACAAAACCCAGTGCCGACTTTCCGTAACGCAGCATGTATCGTAATCCCTCAGACAGTATTGCCACAAATGTGGCAAGTGGACCCCCGTCCCAATTTCACTGAGGTTGCGTTTGACCACGTATTGAGGCGTAAAATGGGCAGAGAAATCGTTCCATTTCACGATGAAATATCTTGTGATGGCAGATGCTATAGTCGTGTGGTGCGCTTAACGATTTTTTAACTAAAAGATTTACTTAAGATTACTTGTCTATACTGTATAGCGAAGTGATGACTTTGCTTCAAAAGCATTCGTTAAGTAATCGTCAACAACTTGTCCTGTCCGGCGTTATCGGCGGGCCGCCGCATCTGTTGGCCGCCTTACTGATTTGCGGTCCGTAGCCACACACCGCGTTGTGAATTGCCTCGACCTCGAAAATGGACTCACCTGCCGCAAAGCGGAATTCAGGTTGTGCGATGTCGAAGTGATGTGAAGCCGGCGTTGCTGGCGCAGAATTTTTCGCCGCACGGTTCTCTGAAACGATTCTTCGCTTTGCCCTGCGACAAGGCATCATCAAACGCTTTCGTCGCGTTGCATGGCCGTGCGCGCCATGCTAGCAAAGCCGCGATTTGAACGGGCGGGGGCGCTCTGTCGCTGCCTGAAGAATCGAAGTCCCGCTTGAATTCCAAGGACTTGAGCCGCTAAGCGCCGCCCAAATGGCGCTGGTTCTCCCCTTGCGAATTTGACAGCCTGAAGAGCACAATTCGTGGCAGCAGAAGATCCGTCGGTTTCGGGAGTGTCCGGTCGTTACGCAACAGCCCTGTTCGAGCTGGCGCGCGACGAAAAATCCGTCGATGCGGTGAAGGCCGATCTCGACAAGTTTGCAGTACTGCTCAGCGAGAGCGCCGATCTGGCCCGTCTCGTTCGCAGTCCGGTGTTTACCGCCGACGATCAGCGCAAGGCGCTCGGTGCGGTGCTCGCCAAGGCCGGTATTTCCGGTGTTACGGCTAATTTCCTCAATGTCCTGACCGCCAACCGCCGTTTGTTTGCGGTGAGCGACGTGATCCGCGCTTTCAATGCGCTGGTCGCCAAGTTCAAGGGCGAGGCCACGGCTGACGTCACCGTCGCCGAGCCGCTCAGTGACAAGAATCTCGACGCCTTGAAGGGTGCACTGAAGTCAGTGACCGGCAAGGATGTCGCGCTCAACGTGAAGGTCGATCCGTCCATCATCGGCGGGCTTGTCGTTAAACTCGGCAGCCGCATGGTCGATAGCTCGCTTCGCACCAAACTCAACTCGATCAAGCACGCGATGAAAGAGGCAGGCTGATGGACATCCGCGCCGCAGAAATTTCCGCAATCCTCAAGGATCAGATCAAGAATTTCGGCCAGGAAGCCGAGGTTTCTGAAGTCGGTCAGGTGCTGTCCGTCGGTGACGGTATCGCCCGCGTCTACGGTCTCGACAATGTTCAGGCCGGTGAAATGGTCGAGTTCGAGAACGGCACGCGCGGCATGGCGCTGAACCTCGAAACCGACAATGTCGGTGTCGTTATTTTCGGTGCCGACCGCGAGATTAAAGAAGGTCAGACCGTCAAGCGTACCCGCGCCATCGTGGACGCTCCGGTTGGCAAGGGGCTGCTCGGCCGCGTGGTCGATGGTCTCGGCAATCCGATCGACGGCAAGGGTCCGATCCAGGCCGACAAGCGCATGCGCGTCGACGTCAAGGCGCCCGGCATCATTCCGCGCAAGTCGGTGCATGAGCCGATGGCGACCGGCCTGAAGTCGATCGACGCCCTGATCCCGGTTGGTCGTGGCCAGCGCGAGCTGATCATCGGTGACCGTCAGACCGGCAAGACCGCGATCGCGCTCGACACCATCCTGAACCAGAAGTCGCTGAACGGCGCCGGCGCTCCCGAGAGCCAGAAGCTGTACTGCGTCTACGTCGCCGTCGGTCAGAAGCGTTCGACCGTCGCCCAGTTCGTGAAGGTGCTCGAAGAGCAGGGCGCGATGGAATATTCCGTCGTCGTCGCCGCCACCGCGTCGGACCCGGCTCCGATGCAGTACATCGCACCGTTCACCGGCTGCACCATCGGCGAGTATTTCCGCGACAACGGCATGCATGCCGTGATCGTGTATGACGACTTGTCGAAGCAGGCCGTCGCCTACCGCCAGATGTCGCTGCTGCTGCGCCGCCCGCCGGGCCGCGAAGCTTATCCGGGCGACGTGTTCTATCTCCACTCGCGTCTTCTCGAGCGCGCTGCGAAGCTGAACGACGAGCAGGGCAATGGCTCGCTGACCGCTCTGCCGGTCATCGAAACCCAGGCCAACGACGTGTCGGCCTACATCCCGACCAACGTGATTTCGATCACCGACGGTCAGATCTTCCTCGAAACCGACCTGTTCTTCCAGGGCATCCGCCCTGCCGTGAACGTCGGTCTGTCGGTGTCGCGCGTCGGCTCGTCGGCGCAGACCAAGGCGATGAAGAAGGTCGCCGGCAAGATCAAGGGTGAGCTCGCGCAGTATCGCGAAATGGCTGCCTTCGCGCAGTTCGGCTCGGACCTCGACGCTTCGACCCAGCGCCTGCTGAACCGCGGTGCGCGCCTGACCGAACTCCTGAAGCAGCCGCAGTTCTCGCCGCTGAAGATGGAAGAGCAGGTCGCCGTGATCTGGGCCGGCACCAACGGCTATCTCGACAACCTGCCGGTCTCCAAGGTTCGCGCCTTCGAAGACGGTCTGCTGTCGCTGCTGCGTGGCAAGAATGCCGACATTCTCGACTCGATCCGCGACAGCCGCGATCTCAATGACGAGACCGCCGGCAAGCTCAAGGCCGCCGTCGAAGGCTTTGCGAAGACCTTCGCGTAACTTTCTTACCTCTCCCGCTTGCGGGGGAGGTCGACCGGCCTTGCCGGTCGGGTGGGGGAAACACACGCTCCGGCGTTTGTGGCGGCCCCCACCCCGGCCCTCCCCCGCAAGTGCGGGAGTGGGGGACGCAACCGACTTACGACGTAGTGGATCAGGGCTGAATGGCTTCCCTCAAAGACATGCGCGTTCGCATCGCCTCGACGAAGGCGACGCAGAAGATCACCAAGGCCATGCAGATGGTCGCGGCGTCGAAGCTGCGCCGTGCGCAGAGCGCCGCCGAAGCTGCACGCCCTTACGCCGAGAAGATGGATGCGGTGATCGCCTCGATCGCCGGCGCCTCCACCGGTGGCGGCGGCCCGCAGCTGCTGGTCGGCAACGGCAAGGACCAGACGCATCTGCTGCTGGTCTGCACCGGCGAGCGCGGCCTGTCCGGCGCGTTCAATTCGTCGATCGTGCGTCTCGCCCGCGAGCGCGCCCAGGCGCTGCTGGCCCAGGGCAAGACGGTCAAGATTTTCTGCGTCGGCCGCAAGGGCTATGAGCAGCTGCGCCGCCAGTTCGACAAGCACATCATCGAGAACATCGAGCTCCGCTCGGTGCGCCAGCTCGGTTTCGTCAACGCGGAAGACATCGCCAAGAAGGTGATTGCCCGCTTCGAGGCTGGCGAGTTCGACGTCGCCACGCTGTTCTATTCGCGCTTCAAGTCGGTCATCTCGCAGATCCCGACCGCCCAGCAGATCATCCCGCTGGAAGTCGCCGCGCCCGCCGAGACCAAGGGCCCGACCCCGGTTTACGACTACGAGCCGGCGGAAGACGAAATCCTCGACGGCCTGTTGCCGCGCAATCTCGCCGTGCAGATCTTCCGCGCGCTGCTGGAAAACAACGCTTCGTTCTACGGCGCCCAGATGAGCGCGATGGACAATGCGACCCGCAATGCCGGCGACATGATCCGCAAGCAGACCCTCGTTTACAACCGGACCCGTCAGGCCCAGATCACGAAAGAACTCATCGAGATCATTTCGGGCGCCGAGGCCGTCTAACCAATTCAACCACTTTACGGCCTGCCGCAGGCCGATCCGCACTTCAAGGAGATAGTTTCCATGGCTGCTGCCAATCAAACCGGACGCATCACCCAGGTCATCGGCGCCGTCGTCGACGTGCAGTTCGAAGGCCACCTGCCCGCCATTCTGAACTCGCTCGAGACCAAGAACGGCAACAACCGTCTGGTGCTCGAAGTCGCCCAGCATCTCGGTGAATCCACCGTCCGCGCCATCGCGATGGATACCACCGAAGGTCTGGTTCGTGGCCAGGAAGTCACCGACACCAACGCCCCGATCACCGTTCCGGTCGGCGAAGGCACCCTCGGCCGCATCATCAACGTCATCGGCGAGCCGATCGACGAAGCCGGTCCGGTCAAGTCGGAAGCCCGTCGCCCGATCCACGCGAATGCGCCGGAATACACCGAGCAGTCGACCGAAGCTGAAATTCTCGTCACCGGCATCAAGGTCGTCGACCTCTTGGCTCCCTACGCCAAGGGCGGCAAGATCGGCCTGTTCGGCGGCGCCGGCGTGGGCAAGACCGTTCTCATTCAGGAACTGATCAACAACGTCGCCAAGGCGCACGGTGGTTACTCGGTGTTCGCCGGCGTCGGCGAGCGTACCCGCGAAGGTAACGACCTCTATCACGAGTTCATCGAATCCAACGTGAACAAGAAGGGCGGCGGCGAAGGCTCGAAGTGCGCGCTCGTGTTCGGCCAGATGAACGAACCCCCGGGCGCCCGCGCGCGCGTCGCGCTCACCGGTCTGACCATTGCGGAAGACTTCCGCGACAAGGGCCAGGACGTGCTGTTCTTCGTCGACAACATCTTCCGTTTCACCCAGGCGGGTTCGGAAGTGTCGGCGCTGCTCGGCCGTATTCCTTCGGCGGTGGGTTATCAGCCGACGCTCGCGACCGACATGGGCGCGCTGCAGGAGCGCATCACCACCACCACCAAGGGTTCGATCACCTCGGTGCAGGCCATTTACGTGCCGGCCGACGACTTGACCGACCCGGCACCGGCCGCTTCGTTCGCGCATCTTGACGCGACCACCACGCTGTCGCGCTCGATCGCTGAAAAGGGCATCTATCCGGCGGTTGACCCGCTCGACTCGACCTCGCGCATGCTCTCCCCGCTGGTCGTCGGCGAAGAGCATTACTCGGTCGCCCGTCAGGTGCAGCAGGTGCTCCAGCGCTACAAGGCGCTGCAGGACATCATCGCCATTCTCGGCATGGACGAACTGTCCGAAGAGGACAAGCTGGCCGTGGCCCGCGCCCGCAAGATCGAGCGCTTCATGTCGCAGCCGTTCCACGTCGCTGAAATCTTCACCGGCTCGCCGGGCAAGTTCGTCGACCTCGCCGACACCATCAAGGGCTTCAAGGGTCTGGTGGAAGGCAAGTACGATCACCTGCCGGAAGCCGCCTTCTACATGGTCGGCACGATCGAAGAAGCCGTGGAGAAGGGCAAGAAGCTGGCTGCCGAAGCCGCTTAACTCGAACTCAACCCTCCCCCAAGCGTAGCGCAGTGGGGAGGGTCGGCGCTCTTGCGCCGGGGTGGGGTAGCCACAAGCTCCTTCGCCCGCGGCTACCCCCACCCCGGCCCTCCCCACAAGGGGGAGGGAGGCGACAGCGAATAACGCGGACAGCACCATGGCCACCTTCCACTTCGATCTCGTCTCGCCGGAAAAGCTCGCTTTCTCGGGCGAAGTTGAGCAGGTCGATATTCCCGGTCTCGAAGGCGATATCGGCGTGATGGCCGGCCATGCGCCCGCCGTGATCGCGCTGCGCCCGGGCATCATGAACGTCACCACTGCCGGCAAGACCGAGAAGATCATCGTGCTCGGCGGTCTCGCCGAAGTCTCCGACAAGGGCCTGACGGTTCTCGCCGATGTCGCCACCTCGCTGGCCGAGCTCGATCGCGAAGCCTTCGCGCAGGACATCGCCGAGATGGAAGAGAAGCTGTCCGAGAAGGAGGGCAACGCCCTCGACCGCGCTATCGAGCGTCTCGACCAGTTCAAGGTGATCCAGCAAAACATCACCTCGACGGCGATGCACTAAGCGCTGGACGAAGAGAGATACAAAAAGCCCCGGGAGCGATCCCGGGGCTTTTTCGTTTGAACACCGCGGCCGTAGCCGTGGGGCGGATGAGCCGAAGGCGTAATCCGCCATTCTTCGCCACGCACCCGGCCGGCGGATTACGCTCCGCTCATCCGCCCTACGTGGTCTACTACGACAATCCCGCTCCTTGCCTCATCGGCTCCACCGTGGCGCCTTCAACCGTCGCGTGCAGGTGCGCGACGAGCCCTTCCTCGAGCCGTAGCCGCGCCGCCAGCAGCGCGAGATAGGCGCGCTCCGACGGACTATCGACATCGATGGCGAGCAGCGACACGGTGTAGATCTCGGCCGCTTCCTCGGGCGTGCGTGCGACGCCGGCGACCGCATCGACATCGAGCGGTCGGCGCAGTTCATCCATCACAAACGCCTTGTCCTCCGCCGTGAGGGTCATCCTGTCCATCTGGGCGAAGATGTTGGCTTGCTCGGTCGCATCGATATGCCCGTCGGCCTTGGCTGCAGCGATCATCGCGCGCAGCAGGTTGCGGGCGAGCGTCTGTTGTTCGGCGGGCTGTGCCGGATTGAATGGCGTATCGCTTGGCGGCGGCAACAGCGGGGTATCGGCTGCGGCGACCGGCGAAGCCTGTTTGCCGGCCTGATGGTTCTGATAGGCGCGATAGGCGAGGGCGCCCGCGACCGCGAGGCCGCCATAGGTCAGCGCGTTCTTCGCGATCTTGCGACCGCCCTTGGAGCCCAGGAGAACACCGGCAAGCCCGCCGCTCAGGGCGCCGCCGCCGAAGCCGCCGAGAAAATTGCCGGCCTGTTGCAGCAGATCGCCGCCGCTCTGGCCGAAAGGCCCGCGTTGCTGGCCGCCGGGGCCGGCCTGGTTCTGCCCGCCGATCAATTGGTCCAGCAGGCTCTTGGGATCGAACATCGTCTCTTTCCTCGTTTGCTTCGCGGCATGAGGTAGGAAACGATCGGGGCAGTGTGAGGTCGCAAAGCTGCGGCGTGATGTCCTGCGACTGATCGACCTGATTACGGTGGGCGGATTAGCCGAAGGCGTAATCCGCCGTTGCCAGCCACATACAATCGGCTGGCGGATTACGCTTTGCTAATCCGCCCTACGCTTTCACAAACCCTGCAAACTCCCGCGCCACCGCCTGATACACCTCGCGCCGGAACGGCACCACGAGATCGGCAACGCGGTCGAGCCGCTCCCAGCGCCAGGCGTCGAATTCTGCTGGTTGCCCGTTGCGGGGCGTCAGCGGATCGACCTCGGCATCGGCGCCGGTAAAGCGCAGCGCGAACCATTTCTGCCGCTGCCCGCGAAACCGCGCGAAGCGATGGGTGGGGTCGTCGTGCGGGATGAAGTCGTAGGTCATCCAGTCGGTTTCGCCGAGATAATCGGCGTGGGTGACCCCGGTCTCCTCCCACAATTCGCGCATCGCGGCGACGCGAAAATCCTCGTCGGGATCGACGCCACCCTGCGGCATCTGCCATTCGAGGCCGGGCAGGACGATCTCCGGCCCATCATCCTTGAAACGGCGGCCGATCAGGACATGACCGTCACGGTTGAACAGGGCGATGCCCACATTGGGGCGATAGGGGCGGGTGTCGGTCAAGATATGTATCCTCCGCCGCACGGCGGACTAGCCGAAGGCGTCATCCGTCGGCCGAGTGTATGGGCGAAGAATGGCGGATTACGGCGGAGTTTATCATCGGGCACGCTTCGCGCGACCCGTTGGCCAAATCCGGCCTACGTCTTTATTCGCCGGCGAGGCCGGCGAATTCCTTCACCACGCGCTCATAGACCGGCCGCTTGAACGGCACGATCAATTCGGGAAGATTCTTCATCGGCTCCCAGCGCCAGCTGACGAACTCGGCCTTGTGGCCATGCGGCGGCTGCACGACGTTGATCTCGCTCTCGTCGCCGGTGAAGCGCAGCGCAAACCAGCGCTGGCGCTGGCCCCGGTAGCGCCCCTTCCAGGCGCGGCCGGCCACGGTGCGGGGGATGTCGTAGATGAGCCAGTCCGGCACCTCGCCGAGCTTCTCGACGGATCTCACGCTAGTCTCTTCATAAAGCTCGCGTTTGGCGGCTTCCCAGGTGTCCTCGCCGGGATCGACGCCGCCCTGCGGCATCTGCCAGACATGCATGTCGTCGACATGCTCGATGCCACCGGCGCGCCGGCCGATGAAAACGCGCCCCTGAGGGTTGAGCAGCATGACGCCGACACAGGTTCGGTAAGGCAGATCTTCGTATCGCGTCATTCCATCGCTTCCTGGCCGCGCTGGCCGTCTTGCGTCCCCCTGAGGCCGTGTCGCGCTCCGATCAATCCGAACCGCAGCCTCCAACGCTAGCTAGATTTTGATTTCAGCATCACGGTTGTCAATGGCACCAGCATGATCCCTCGCGATTCCAGGGTTTTCGCCCAAGTGCCTATTTTTTCGATCGAAATCGGCAGAGCGGAGGCTGCGCCGACGGCAAAGCCGCGTTCTTTTGCGAGGCCTTCCAGCCTTGAAAGCGCCTTGTCGATCTCGGCCGAATTCGGCGCCGCATCGATGGTGACATCGGCGCGCGCGAACGGCATGCCCAGCGCTTCGGCCGCGGCCGGCGCCACGCTGCGCGAGGACGAGCCGTCGTCGAACAGCGCCAGACCGCGCTTGTTGGCCTCCTTGGCTACCGTCTGCATGGCCGTATCGGTGGCAATGAAGCGGGCACCCATGAAGTTGCCGACGCCGACATAGCCCTGGAAGCGGCTCAGGTGCCACATCATGCGGTCGATGTTCTGCTCCGGCGTCGCCGAGGCCAGCAGGGTCTGCGGGCCGGGATCGTTGTCGGGATAGTCGAACGGCTCCAGCGGCAACTGCAGCAGCACCTCGTGACGCTGCGCGCGGGCGCGCTCCACCAGCTTGCCGGGATCGGAGCCATAGGGCGTGAAGGCCAGTGTCACTGCCGGCGGCAGTTTCATGATGGCCTCAACGGTCTTGGCTGCGCCGACACCAAGGCCGCCGATGATGATGGCGATGCTCGGCGTCTTCATTGCCCTGGCGCGCTCGGCCTCGGAGCCGGCGGCATAGACATTGACCGGTTTCAGACCGCCGGCCGCGATCGGAACCATGCCGTAGCGGGACTGTTCGAGCAGCTTCTGGTCGATCCCGACCATCACAGCAGGTGCGTCGGGCGAGGCACCTTCCGAACCATCGGTGGCGACCACCACGTTCTGCCGGGCACCGCTGGAGCCGTCGATGATGGTGATGGTCTTCTGGCCCGGCGTATCGGCGGTTCTGGCGGTGTCCGGCATGCCGTGTTTGACATCGACCGGCGGGGTCACCGCGGGCTTTTGGGCCGCCGTTTCCGGCACCTTGATGGCGACGCGCGCCATCGGCTCACCGCCCATCGGGTCCTTCTGAAAGATGGCGACGCCAGCAAAGCCGAGCAGCAACGTGCCAAGCGCCGTAGCGGCGGCCTGGGTGCCGGTAAATGGCAGCCGGAAGCGGCGCTTGGTTCGCGCAGGTTTCTGTCCCAGCGGGGCGCTCAGATCGTCCGCCGACACGGCCATAGGTCTCCCGAATCAATCGGGTGACCATAGCATGGTGGGGGGATGCCAGTGGCTACAGGAAGCTCTGCGGATCGACGTCCACTTCCAGCTTCAAATTCCCCGTCGCCTTCGGCGCATGGGCGAGCCAGTCGCGCAGATAATGCGAGAGGTCGACGTTTCGCGCCGATTTCACCAGCAAACGGAAACGGTAACGCCCCTTGATCACCGCCAGCGGCGCCTCGGCCGGTCCCAGCACCAGGATGCGCTCGTCGATCGGTGCGCATGCTGCGATCTTGCGCGCAAATCCCTCGGTCGTCGGCCGGTCGCCGCCAGACACGATCATCGCGGCCAGCCGCCCGAACGGCGGATAGCCGGCACGCTCGCGCGATTCGATTTCGTTGTCGTAGAACGCCTCGCGGTCATTGGCGACCAGCGCCTTCATGACCGGATGGTCCGGCTGATGGGTCTGCAGATAGCCAACGCCGCGGCCCTGCTCGCGGCCGGCGCGGCCGATCACCTGGTTGAGCATTTGGAACGTCCGCTCCGCCGCGCGCGGATCGCCATTGCCGAGGCCCAGATCGGCATCGATGACGCCGACCAGATTGAGTCGCGGGAAGTTGTGCCCCTTGGCGACGAGCTGGGTGCCGATAATGACATCCACGCGGCCCTCGGCGATCTCGGCAAGCTCCGCACGCATCGATTCCACCGACGTAATGAGATCGCTCGACAGCACCATGGTGCGCGCTTCGGGAAACAGATCGGCCGCCTCTTCCTGCAGGCGCTCGACACCGGGACCGATGGCGGCCAGCGATTCCTCGGCGCCGCAATGCGGGCACTTGTGTGGACGCGGCTCTGAGTAGCCGCAGTGATGACAGACGAGGCGCTGGCGGAAACGATGATCGACCAGCCATGCATCGCAGATGGTGCAGGCAAAGCGATGGCCGCAGCCGCGGCACAAGGTCAGCGGCGCGTAGCCGCGGCGATTGAGGAATAGCAGCGCCTGTTCCTTGCGCTGGATCGCATGGACGATTTTTTCGGCCAGTCGCGGCGCTATGAAGCGGCCGCGCGACGGGCCTTCGCGGCGCAGATCGATCGCCTCGATATGCGGCATGTGCTGACCACCGAAACGCGACGGCAGCGCGATGCGTTGATAGCGGCCCTTTCGCGCATTCACTTCCGATTCGACGGAGGGCGTCCCCGACGCGAGCACGATCGGAATCTTTGCGATCGAGGCGCGGACCACCGCCATGTCGCGCGCGTGATAATGCGCGCCTTCATCCTGCTTGTAGGCCTGGTCGTGTTCTTCATCGATGACGATGAGGCCGAGCTTTGCATAGGGCAGGAACAGCGCCGAGCGCGCACCGACGATGACATGCGCCTCGCCATTGGCGATGGCAGCCCAGTTGCGCGCGCGGGTGCGCGGCGTGAGTTCGGAATGCCATTCCATAGGCCGCGCGCCAAAACGTTTGGCGAAGCGTTCGAGAAATTGCCCGGTGAGCGCAATTTCCGGCATCAGGATCAGCGCCTGCTCGCCGCGCCGGATGATCTCGGCCACCGCCTCGAAATAGACCTCGGTCTTGCCGGAGCCGGTGACGCCATCGAGCAATGCGGCCTGAAACGCGCCTGCCGAGGCAAGCTGGCGCATCGCTTCGGCCGCGACGGCCTGATCGGGCGAAAAGTCCGGCTCGGCAAAGGATGGATCGGGCGGCGGTGGCGGCAGCGGACGCGGCATCACCTCGACGGCCAGCGTGCCTTCATCCACCAGCCCGTCGATCACGCCGGCACTGACGCCGGCTTCGCGCGCCGCATCGGATTTTCCATGCAGCAGGCCGTCGCGCAGCAGCTCGACCACCCGCGCCCGCGCCGATGTCATCCGCTTCGGCACCTCGCCGACAAGGCGCACGCCGAGACGGACGCGTTCGGGGCCGAGATGTTCGCCCATCCGCAGCGTCATCCGCATCACCATGCCGCGGGCGGAGAGGGTGTAATTGGCGACCCAGTCGACGAGCTGGCGCAGCTCCTGCCGCAGCGGCGGGACCTCCAGCTTCTCGCCGACTTCCTTCAGGCGATTATGCAGGCGCGGATCGGGATTGGTATTCTCGGCCCAGACCACGCCGATCACCTCCCGTGCACCGAGCGGCACGGTGACGACATCGCCGACCTGCAGATCGACGCCGCGCGGGACCTTGTAGGAATAGGCCTGATCCAGCGCCACAGGCACCAGCACGTCGACAATCCCCGACAAGGAGGGGGGGCGTGGGGCTGAACTCATGGGCGGAATCGGAACTCGCGGGGTCAAAAATCGGCAGACGATGGAATGCCCAATTTAGGCGTCATGCTTCCGCGAGGCCAGCGGTTCACCAATGCGAAACCGGCGAACGGGATAATCGCCGCCTCATTCTGCAGGATTGTCCGATGGCCAAAGCCGCGAAAACCGCCCCTGTCGAGGCCAAACAGCCGGCCGTCGATCTCATCTGCGCCGATGCGGATGTGTCGTTGCAGATGACGCGCTGGCTGTCGCATTTGCGCGCCGAGCGGCGGCTGTCGCCGAAGACGCTGGAAGCCTATGCGCGCGATGTCCGCCAGTTCATGCTGTTTCTGGCTGATCACTGGGGCGGGCAGGTGACATTGCCGCGATTCGCGAAACTCGCCGCGGGTGACGTGCGCGCCTTCATGGCGGCGCGGCGCGGCGACGATATTGCCGGGCGCTCACTGATGCGCGCGCTGGCGGGGCTGCGGTCGTTTGCCCGTTTTCTCGAGCGCGAGGGGCTGGGTTCGGTCGGCGCGCTCGCCTCAATTCGCGCGCCAAAGATCGGCAAGAGCCTGCCGAAGCCGCTGCAGATGGCCTCTGCCAAGCGCCTCACCGACGCCGACGAGCGGGCCGGGGAGAATCGCGAACCCTGGATCTGGGCGCGCGATGCCGCCGTGATGGCGCTGCTCTACGGCTCCGGCCTGCGCATTTCCGAAGCGCTGGGCCTGAAGCGCCGGGACGTGCCCGTGCCGGGGAAGGGCGATGTCCTGATCGTCAATGGCAAAGGCAACAAGACCCGCATGGTGCCGGTGCTGTACAATGTGCTGGAGCTGATCGCCGACTACGCTGCCGCCTGCCCGTATCCGCTGCCGGCAGACGGGCCGATGTTTGTCGGCGCCCGCGGCGGGCCGCTCTCGCCGAGAATCATCCAGCTCACCATGGAGCGGATGCGCGGCGCCCTCGGTCTGCCGGATAGCGCCACGCCGCATGCGCTGCGCCACTCTTTCGCGACGCATCTTTTGACCCGCGGCGGCGATCTGCGCGCCATCCAGGAATTGCTGGGCCACGCCTCGCTCTCGACCACCCAGATCTATACCGGGATCGATACCGAGCGGCTGTTCGAGGTCTACAAGACAGCCCACCCAAGAGCCTAACTCGTCATCGCCACATTGCTCTTGCATGCGACAATACGTTCGGCCAATGCTCGGCCGCTTTTGCCATGGGGGACCTGATGGGCGCGCACGAAAGTATGGAGCACGCGGAGCATGCCGAGCATGCATCCGGCTCGAACAAGAAGATCGCATTGCTGATTTCGCTGCTGGCATTGTTTCTGGCGTTCTCGGAAACGCTGGGCAAGGGCGCGCAGACCGAATCGATCAGCAAGAATGTCGAGGCGTCCAATCTGTGGGCCTTCTTCCAGGCCAAGAGCGTCCGCCGCACCGTTGTGCAGGCGACCTCGGAACACGCCAAGCTCAGCCTGGGCCTGATGGGCGACGATGCCGCCAAGGCCGCGCTCGCCAAGCAGATCGACGACTGGAACAAGACGGCGCAGCGCTATCGCAACGAGCCGGAGACCGGTGAGGGCTCCGAACAACTCGCCGCGCGCGCCAAGCATGCGGAGCATGAGCGCGATCTCGCGATGGCGCGCTATCATCATTATGAGGTGGCTTCGGCCGCCTTCCAGATCGGAATCGTGCTCGCCTCGGCAACGATCATCACCGGCATGCTCGTGCTGGCATGGGTCGCAGGTGCGCTGGGCCTCATCGGCTTGGGATTCACCGCCATCGGCCTGTTCGCGCCGCATGCCGTGCATCTGATGTAGTTTGCGTCATTGCGAGCGCAGCGAAGCAATCCAGAAGCCAAGAACTGGATTGCTTCGTCGCTACGCTCCTCGCAATGACGGTAGATAGGTTATCGCCTGCACAACTCCAGCACCGCTTCAGCAAACTCCTGCGGCCTTTCCTGCGGGACATTGTGCCCCGCGCCGGCGATCACGCGGCGCTCATATGGCCCGGTGAAATACCGGCCATGATTCTCAGAGCCGCTCACCAGCCCGATGCCGTCATCTTCTCCGTGCAGCACGATGGTCGGCACATCGATCTTCGGCTGCGTCGCGAGCCGTTCCTCGACAAAATCATAGCCGGGATCGCCGGCCACGCTGGCGGTGCGGTGCATGTAGGAATGCACGACCACATCGACGAAATCCTCATTGTCGAATGACGCAACCGAGCGCGCGAAAGTCACCTCGTCGAAATCCCAGCTTGGAGACCACATCTGCCACAGCAATTTGCTGATGCCGGCGCGGTTTTGCACCAGACCGTTTCGGCCGCGTTCGGTGTGGAAGTAATACTGATACCATTGCCGCGCTTCCTGCTCCGGCGCCACCGGTCGCGTTGCTTTGGTCAGGTCCTGGATGTTGTAGCCGGTGCAGCTGACGAGGCCATGCACGCGCTCCGGCCACAGCGCCGAGACGACGCAAGCGGCACGGCCGCCCCAGTCATAGCCCGCGACAACGGCTTTTTCGATCCGCAGCGCGTCCATGAGATCGAGCAGGTCCTGCCCGAGTGCACCCTGCTGTCCGGAGCGGATCGTCTCTTTGGACAGGAAACGCGTCGGTCCATAACCGCGCAGATAGGGCACGATGGTGCGAAAGCCGGCTTCATTGATCAGCGCCACGGCGTCGTCATAGCCTCTGACGTCATAGGGGAAGCCGTGCAGCAGGATCACCGGCACGCCGCCGGCAGGGCCGCTGTGTTCATAGGCGATGTCGAGGACGGGAGTTCGGATATGTGCGAGGTCAGCCAAGTCCGTTTTCCCTGCGACTAGCGAGTATGTGCGCGATGGCGAAGGCGTTGCGCGAAGCGCAGCCAGCGCGATGACGGGCCGCGTAGCGCGGCGATCTTCGCCTTGATGCGTGACATCACCGGAGCGACGAAGTCACGCGCTCGGGCGCGAATATCGATCAGGAATGTGTAGAGCGTACGAAACCAGCCGATCTGCAGCAGTTTGTCGCGTGTGACGTCGAAGGAGAATGCCAGCACGCCCATGCCGACGAATTTGGAAGCGACGATCAGGATGATCGCGCTGATCCAGAGATGGTGCGTGAGCAGATAGACTTCGGCGAATTTCAGCGGCACCAGCAGCAGGATCACCGGGACGATGAAGACGAGCAGCGAGGGATAGGGCGATAGCCCTGCCACCTGCGCTGCGCACCATGCGTTGAAGGCGCGCAGCGGAATGAGGGCGACGACGCGCGCAACGACCGGTTCGAGGTGGTCCCACAGCCACGCTTCGATCAGGAAGATCAAGGCGAGCAGGAACCAGAGCGGCTGCAACGCGCGTCGCATCATCAGCGAATATCTCCGTGCCGGCGCGAGGCCGGCGGGAGCTTCACATATGGATGGCGCGCTTGCCCACCGCAAGCGCGGCTTCCTTCACGGCTTCCGAACGGGTCGGATGCGCGTGGCAGGTGCGGGCCAGGTCCTCGGCGGAACCGCCGAATTCCATCAGCACGCAGGCTTCGTGGATCATTTCGCCGACTTCGCGACCGATCATGTGCACGCCGAGCACGCGATCGGTCTTGGCGTCGGCCAGGATCTTCACGAAACCGTCGGTGGTCTGGTTGACCTTTGAGCGGCCATTGGCGGTGAACGGGAACTTGCCGACGGTGTAGTTCACACCGGCTGCCTTGAGCTCTTCCTCGGTCTTGCCGACCGCGGCGACTTCCGGCGTGGTGTAGACGACGCCCGGGATCACGTCATAGTTCACATGACCGGCCTGGCCGGCGAGAATCTCGGCCACCGCCACGCCTTCGTCTTCCGCCTTGTGAGCGAGCATCGGACCGGCGACGACGTCGCCGATGGCATAGACGCCCTTCACGCTGGTGGCGAAGTGATGGTCGATCTTGACGCGGCCGCGCTCATCCAGCGCAACGCCGGCTTCCTGCAGGCCGAGACCGGCGGTGTAGGGCGTGCGGCCGATGGCGACGAGGATGACGTCAGCTTCGAGCGATTCGGCAGCGCCGCCGGCGGCTGGTTCGATGTTCGCCTTCAGGGTCTTGCCCGACGAGTCAACGCCGGTGACCTTGGCTCCGAGCTTGAAGGTCATGCCCTGCTTCTCCAGCATGCGCTGGAATTGCTTGGCGACTTCGCCATCCATGCCGGGCAGGATGCGATCGAGGAATTCGACAACGGTGACCTGAGCGCCGAGACGGCGCCACACCGAACCGAGTTCGAGGCCGATCACGCCGGCGCCGACCACGATCAGCTTCTCCGGCACCTTTTCCAGCGACAGCGCGCCGGTGGAGGAGACGATGCGCTTCTCGTCGATCTCGATGCCCTTGAGGTTGGCGACGGCCGAACCCGAAGCGATGACGATGTTCTTGGTCTCCAGCGTCTGGCCCTTGCCGTCAGCGCCGGTCACTTCGACCTTGCCGGTGCCGAGCACCTTGCCGGTGCCGGACACGACGTCGATCTTGTTTTTCTTCATCAGGAATTCGACGCCCTTGACGTTGCCGTCGATGCCCTGCTGCTTGAAGTTCATCATCGCGGGCATGTCGAGGGTCGGCGCTGCGACCTTGATGCCCATCTTGGCGAAGGAGTGGCCGGCTTCCTCGAACAGCTCCGAGGCGTGCAGCAGTGCCTTCGACGGCATGCAACCGACATTGAGACAGGTGCCACCCAGCGTGCTGTTCTTCTCGACCACGGCCACCTTCATGCCGAGCTGCGCTGCGCGAATGGCGCAGACATAGCCGCCGGGGCCGGTGCCGATGACGACGAGATCGTAAGTAGCCATGATGAAGTCCTGTGGTGCTTGGGATTGAGTCTGATGTGGTGTGTGTCAGAAGCCATATTGGAGCATGATCTTGTCCGAAAACCGGGGATCACTTTTCGGGATCATGCTCTAACGGCCACCCGACACGTCGAGAATGGATGACGTGACGTAGGACGCGTCGTCGGACAGCAGCCAGACGATCGCATTGGCGATTTCATCGGCGGTGCCGACGCGCTTCATCGGCACATGGACGCTGAGGCGCTGGGCACGATCGGGCTCGCCGCCGCTGGCGTGAATCTCGGTATCGATCAGGCCGGGGCGGATGCCCACGACGCGAATGCCTTCGGTCGCGACTTCCTGGCTGAGCCCGATGGTGAAGGTATCGATCGCGCCCTTCGACGCGGCGTAGTCCACATAAGTATTGGCGGAACCGAGTTTCGCAGCGACCGATGACAGGTTGACGATGACGCCGCCGGTGCCGCCATGCTTGGTGGACATCCGCTTCACCGCCTCGCGGGCGCAGAGGAAGCTGCCGGTGACATTCACCGCCATCATGTGGGTGATGCGCTCCGCGGTCATGTCCTCGACGCGGATGCTCGGGCCGACGATGCCTGCATTGTTCACGAGGACCTTGAGCGGGCCAAAGGCGTCGGCAGCCTTGAACAGCGCGAGAATGTCGGCTTCCGAGCCGACATCGCATTTCACCGCGATCGCCTTGCCGTTTCCGGCCTCGATCTGCGCGACGACGTCATCCGCGGCCGCCTTGTTGCTGGCATAGCCAACAACGACCTTGAAGCCCTGCGCTGCGACTTTGAGCGCAGCAGCGCGACCGATGCCGCGGCTTGCGCCGGTGATGATAACGACGCTGTCGGTCATGCGACGCTCCTGTTGAGTGCTGCGTTGAAAGACCAGATGTGCCCGAAAGGATCGCGAATGGTGCCGTAGCGGGCCCCCCAAAAAACATCCTGAGGGGCCATTACGATGTCCGCGCCGGACGTCGCAGCGCGTGCGACCGCAGCGTCGACATCGTCCGGCGTGGGCAAATTGATATTGATCGTCATGCCCGCGCCGCCGCGTGTCTGCGGCGACCGAACGTGACCGCCAAACTCCGGAAACTCGTCATGCAGCATTACCTCGCTGCCGAACATTTCGAGATTGGCGTGCATCACGCGCTTGCCGTCGTCGGCCATGGCGTGGAACGAACACTTCGCTGCGAATGCCTGCTCATAGAAGGCAATCGCTTCAAGCCCACCCTTGACGCAAAGGTGGGCTTGAATTGGCGGAGGGTTCGGTCCGAACGCCATCGCGACCTCGGATCAGAGATCCAGAACGAGACGTGCCGGATCTTCCAGGCTCTCCTTGACGCGGACCAGGAAGGTCACCGCTTCCTTGCCGTCGATCACGCGGTGATCGTAGCTGAGCGCCAGATACATCATCGGGCGGATCTCGATCTTGCCGCCGACCACAACCGGACGCTCCTGGATCTTGTGCATGCCGAGAATGCCGGCCTGCGGCGCGTTCAGGATCGGGGTCGACATCAACGAGCCGTAGATGCCGCCATTGGTGATCGTGAAGGTGCCGCCCTGCATTTCGTCGATCTTGAGCTGGCCGTCACGGGCACGGCGACCGAAGTCGGCGATGTCCTTTTCGATCTGCGAGATCGACTTGGTGTCGCATTCGCGCACGACCGGGACCACGAGGCCCTTGTCGGTGCCGACGGCGACGCCGACGTGGTAGTAGTTCTTGTAGATGATGTCGCTGCCATCGATCTCGGCATTGACGGCCGGGATGTCCTTCAGCGCCTGAACGCAGGCCTTGGTGAAGAAGCCCATGAAGCCGAGCTTGTTGCCGTGCTTCTTCTCGAACACATCCTTGTACTGGCTGCGCAGCGCCATCACGTTGGTCATGTCGACCTCGTTGAAGGTCGTCAGCATCGCGGCGGTGTTTTGCACGTCCTTGAGGCGGCGGGCGATGGTCTGACGCAGGCGCGTCATCTTCACGCGCTCTTCGCGCGAAGCATCGTCAGCAGGCGATGCTGCGCGCATCTGGACGCCAGCAGCCGGCGCGTTCACCGGGGTCGGCGAGGAGGCTGCCTTTTCGATCGCAGCGAGCATATCGCCCTTGGTGACGCGGCCATCCTTGCCGGTGCCGGCAACGCCGGCGGCATCGATGCCGCTCTCGGCCGACAGCTTGCGCACGGACGGGGCCTGCGGGGTGTCAGCAGCGAGAGTCTTCGACGGTGCGGCCGCGGCTGCGGCGGGAGCAGCAGCAGGCGCCGGAGCAGCTTCAGCCTTCGGTGCGGCAGCAGCCGGCTTGGCACCACCAGCGCCATCGGTGATCTGGCCGAGCAGCGCGCCGACGGCGACGGTCTCGCCATCCTTGGCGACGATTTCGCTGAGCGTGCCGGCCGAGGGAGCCGGCACTTCGATGGTGACCTTGTCGGTCTCGAGTTCAACCAACGGCTCGTCGACGGCGACGGCATCGCCGGGCTTCTTGAACCAGCGGCCGATGGTGGCTTCGGTCACGGACTCGCCGAGCGTGGGAACGCGAATGTCAGTCATGGTCTGCTTCCTGTTGCGGCCGGATGATCCGATCCGAAGGTTTTTTGGGATCGATCGGGCCTGAAAGAGGTCGAAGTGTAGATTTCAAATAAGACGGGTGCGCGAATGCCCCGCGGGAAGCGGGGCATTGCGATGGCGGTGAATGTTTAGCCGAGCGCCTCGTCGAGGAACGCCTTGAGCTGGGCGAGATGCTTGGACATCAGACCAGTGGCGGTCGCAGCCGAGGCGGCGCGGCCGGCATAACGCGGACGCTTGTGGGTCGCGTTGATCTGGTTGAGCACCCATTCCAGATACGGCTCGATGAAATGCCAGCCGCCCATATTGCGCGGCTCTTCCTGGCACCACACGAATTCCGCGCCCTTGAAGCGGGTCAGCTCCTGCACCAGCGTCTTCAGCGGCACCGGATAGAGCTGCTCGATGCGCAGCAGGT
>WPCJ01175871.1_pt1 | contig 32084 bp, 32 predicted proteins | sample 5399831 | NCBI WGS metagenome assembly WPCJ01 (sample SAMN12869470, study PRJNA574797) | sludge metagenome | isolation source: wastewater treatment of pH10 | place: China:Beijing | collected 2019-05-20 | reverse complement strand
TGTCCGCTGCTGCGTCGATCGCATTCTTGGCGTCGGCACGGGCTTCGACCGGATAGGGCTCGAACTGCGCACGGGGCCCAAGCGGCTTCGGCGACAGCAACGCCTTCTGCAGATCGAGCATCAGGAATTCGCCTGCCTTGTAAGTCGTTGCAACCGGCTCAGCCCGCGCAGCCGCCAGCCCTGTCAGCAATGCGATGCCGACCGCGGTGGCGACTGTCGCCAATTGTCTGAACGTCATCTACGCCTCCCGAGGCCACCTGCCCGGCTTCTGGAAAATGACAATGTCTCCAATCTATGGACGAATAACCGGGAATCCACCCCGGCTGTTCCCCGGAAAGCGCTGCAGGACAGGCATTTCTGCCAGTAAGCCTAATTGACGGGGCCGCAACCGCCGATTGATCCAGAGCAATGCGGCAAGAGCCCATCGGATCGACCCTGCCTGCAACATCTTCAGCAGCAGGAGAAAGCGATGACCCCCGCACAGCCCTATCCCGTAGTCAGCTATCTGCTCGACCACTTCGGCGACTGGCTTCAACAGCACCGCCGCCTTGCAGAACTCGGCGAACTCGACCCCGCTGAACATCGCCGCATGGCGCATGAACTTGGCCTCACCCCGAGCGATCTCGACTATCTGGTCCGCCGCGGCGTCGATGGCGCGGAAGAACTTCCGCAGATGCTCCGGGCCCTTGGCTTCAGTGAGGAGGCGATCAACAAGATTGCGCCGCCGCAGATGATGGAAATGCGCCACGCTTGCGCCGGCTGCGCCCACAAGCGTGCCTGCCACACCGATCTCGCCGCCAGGACGGCAGCTGCGAGCTACGAGAATTACTGCGCCAATGCCAATGAGATCACGCTGCTGCGGGATTGCGGAGTAAATTATTCTCCGACACTCGCGGAATTGTATAAAAAGCCGGCCTAGTAAGCCTAATCAGTTAGGTTAAGATTTGAAGCAAGTTGCAGCAAATACAGCGTAATATACCGTCGATCCTGTGTCGTGCAGCGCGGATGCGGAAGTCGCTTTCCCTTCCTCGAATTTTAATGCCCGGCACGGGACCGCCGTTTTTACCTGCGTCGGCGGTCCCACCCCTTCGGGCGGCGACACTGCCGTTTCAAACATCAATTCAAACTATGTTTGCATCCGAGGCCGCTGACCGCATGCTGCAATTGCTCGCAGCGTTGCGGATCGACGACGCGAAGCTCGCATTGCAACAGAGGCGCTCATCACGAACGAGCGCATAAGACGCGCGACGAGGTGTCATCGTCGTGCAATCATCCTTGACTTGCGCTCAAAGCAATTGGCAGTCTGTTCATATACAAAAAGCATCGGGCAACGACCCAGATGTAAGTCTAGGGAGAGATAGCATGAACTCATTTCTGAGGCCGCTTGCGGCTGCCAGTATGATTGTTGCTGGCACGCTCGCTTCGACAGCGCCGACATCGGCGCAGCAGCCGATCAAGATCGGCATCCCCACCTCCATTCAGCTTCAGGTCGGCCGCGACACGCAGAACGCTGCGAAGATGGCGATCGAGGAAATCAACGCCAAGGGCGGATTGCTCGGGCGCAAGCTCGAAATGGTCGTCGCGGATGAGACCGAAAATCCCGAACAGGGCATCGCCGCGATCAAGAAGCTCACTGCCGACGACAAGGTCGATGTGCTGATCGGTGGTTACACATCAGGCGTCACGCTGGCGCAGCTGCCGCATATCGTCAATGCCAAGACGATCTATATCGGCGTCGGCGCCGCCTCCCCGGCCATCACCGCCAAAGTGAAGACGGATTACGAGAACTACAAATACATCTTCCGCGCCTTCCCGATTCATGCCGGCCACCAGGCCCGTGCACTGGTGGACTTCATCAATGGCAAACTCAAGGGCGAGATGGGCCTGAAGAAGGTCGCGATCGTCGGCGAGAACGCCAAATGGGTGCAGGATCTGGTGCCGATCCTGAAGAAGGGCGCCATCGAGGGCGGCACCGAAGTGCCGCTGTCGGAATTCTTCGACACCTCGACTTCCGACTTCTCGCCGCTTTTCGCCAAGGTCAAGAACTCCGGCGCGCAATACCTGATCGTGATCCTGTCACACGCCTCCTCCGACATCTTCGTCAAGCAGTGGCATGACGCCCAGGTGCCGATCCCGATCGGCGGCATCGACGTGAAGAGCCAGGATGCCGACTTCTTTACCCGCGTGAGCGGCAAGGCGCTCGGCGAGACCGTCGGCCTGTTCGCAACCCGCGCCGAACTGACGCCGAAGACCATTCCGTTCTGGGATGAATTCGTGAAACGCTTCGGGACCGCGCCGGTTTATACGGGCGTCGGCACCTACGACGCCGTGCATGTCTATGCCGACGCCGTGAAGCGCGCCAACTCGGTCGATCCGGCCGCGGTGATCAAGGAGCTGGAGAAGACCGACCATGTCGGCATCGCCGGCAAGATCCAGTTCGACGAAGTGCATGACGTGAAGACGGGGCCGGGCCTGCAGAACCTGCTGTTCGCACAGTGGCAGAAGGACGGCGCCCGCGTCGTGGTCTGGCCGAAGGCCTCGGCCACCGGCCCGATGATCCCGCCGCCGTGGATGAGCAACTAAGGCTTGTCGCCACACACGCTGGTTGTCATCCCCGCGAATGCGGGGATCCAGTAGACACTGCCGCCTTCGATTGAACCGCGGCGCCTCCGTTTACTGGATCACCCGCCTTCGCGGGTGATGACAAGCGGCGAAGCTTTCGCCGTCCTGCCCTCCACCCACGGAATGTCATGCTTCAGATCCTGATCTACGGCGCCGTGTCGAGCGCCATCTATGCCATGCTCGCCGTCGGCTTCACGCTGATCTTCGGCGTCGCCCGCATCCTCAATCTCGCCCATGGCTCGTTCTATGCGCTCGGCGCTTATTCTGCCTATGTCTTCACCTCGCTGCTCGGCTTGCCGCTGTTGATCGCAGCGCCGCTGGCGGTGCTGCTGGTCGCGGGCTTTGGCGTGCTGATGGAACGCTTCCTGGTGCGGCCACTGCGCGCATCGCAGCTCGCGGTGCTGATGATCACCCTCGCCGTCTCGCTCGCGGTCGAGCAGGCGCTGTTCATCACCTTCGGCTCCGAATATCGCAACGTTCCCTCATTTGTGGCCGACAAGCTCACCATCGGCGGCGTCGATATCGGCGGCCAGCGTCTGCTGGCGCTGGTGATGGGCATCCTCGTGCTGCTGCTGCTGTGGCTCTTCATCCAGCGGACGCGGCTCGGAGCCGCAATTCTCGCGGTGTCGCAGGATCCGGAAGCCGCGCAATACATGGGCATCCCTACCAATCGCATCTTCTCCATCGTGATGGCGATCTCCGCCGGCACCGCAGCGCTGGCCGGCATCCTGGTGTCGCCATTCCTCACCGTGCAGCCGACCATGGGTCTGCTGCCGATGGTGAAGGCCTTTGCCATCGTGATCGTGGGTGGCCTCGGCTCCATTCCGGGCAGCATCATCGCCTCGCTGATCCTCGGTTATTCCGAGACCATCGTCGCCTATCTCATCTCCACCTCGTGGACAGAGCTGGTGTCGCTCGTTGCGGTCGTGATCACGCTGATGATCCGCCCGGCAGGCATCCTCGGACGACGGGCGGCATTCTGACATGAAGCGCATCGCCCCCATCGACATCATCGGCGGCATCGTCGTCGTCGCCATCCTCGCGGCTGTACCGGCCATCACCGGCAGCAACTATCTCACCGGCGTGCTCACCGTCTGCGTGATCTACGGCATATGGGCTGCGAGCTGGGACTTCATGTCCGGCCTCACCGGCCGTGAAAATTTCGGACATTCGCTGTTCATCGGCGCCGGCGCCTATACGGCCGGTTTCCTGTCCTCCATCTGGGCGGCTAATCCCTGGTACAGCCTGCCGCTCGGGGTCATCGTCGCCGTCGTCTTCGCAGTGTTGGTCGGCTTCCCGACGCTGCGCCTGCGCGGCCCCTATTTCGCGCTGGCGATGCTCTCCACCTCGGCCATCCTGCAGCGCCTGTGCCTGATCTTCTGGGAACAGACCGGCGGCGAGGAAGGCATCTACGGCCTCGACCCGCTGATCAGGGCGCCGCTACATTATTACTGGTTCGCACTCGGCATCCTGGTCGTGACCGTCATCGTCCTCACACTGCTGGCGCAATCGCATTGGGGTCTCCTGCTCCGCGCCATCCGCGGTGACGAGGCGACCTGCCAGGCCGCCGGCATCAATGTCACCTTCTACAAGATCGTGTCGTTGATGATCTCGGCCGCCTTTGCCGGCCTCGGCGGCGCGCTCTATGCGCATTACCAGTTGCAGGTATCGCCGCCGCTGTTTTCAGTCGTCGTATCCATCACGGTGATCATCATGGTCTATGTCGGCGGCATCGGCTCCATCTATGGCGCCGCTGTGGCCGCGATACTGCTGACGCTGCTCACCGAGATGCTGCGCGGCTTCGGCGAATACCGGCTCTGGATCTACACGCTGACGCTGATGCTGATCCTGTTCTTCCTGCCCAATGGCCTGATCGCGCCGCTCTGGCGCCGGATGACGGAGCGCCTGCGATGAGCGATCTCCTCGAGGTAAACGACGTAACCAAACGCTTCGGCGGGCTCACCGCCGTGAAGAATGCCAGCTTCACCCTCAAGAAGGGCGAATTCACCGGCATTCTCGGCCCGAACGGCGCCGGCAAGACGACGCTGTTCAACATCCTGACCGGCTTCATGCAGCCGACCTCGGGCACCATTCATTTCAACGGCGAACTCGTGCGCGAGCTGGCACCCTACAAGGTGGTCAATCGCGGCATGGCCCGCACCTTCCAGCTCACGCGGCCGTTCATCGGCATGAACCTGCTGGAAAACGTGCTGGTCGCCTGCATGTCGCCGCGTGCGAGCCATGACAAGGACAAGGAGGAGCGCGCGCGTCATCTGCTGGCGCAGGTCGGCCTTGGCGGCCGCGACAAGGAGCCGGTGGAGACATTGCCCTATGGCGACCTCCGCCGCCTCGAGATCGCCCGCGCGCTGGCCACGCGGCCAGACCTGCTGCTGCTTGACGAACCCTTTGCCGGTCTCGGCAGCAGCGAGATCGAGCAGCTCGCGCAACTGATCCGCCGACTGCACCGCGAGGAAAACCTCACCATTCTGCTGATCGAGCACAAGCTGCGCGAATTCATGGCGCTGGTGTCGCGCGTGATCGCGATGAATTTCGGCGAGATCATCGCCGTCGGACCGCCCGAGGAGATCGTGAAGAACGAGAAGGTGATCGAGGCCTATATCGGCAAGACGGAGGACACCCATGTCCCTGCTTGATGTGAGAGACCTCAAGGTCAGCTATGGCAAGGCCCTGGCGATCGAATCCGTCTCGATCACCGTCGAGAAGGGCGAGCTCGTCGGCGTGCTCGGCCCCAACGGCGCCGGCAAGACCACACTGCTGAAGGCGATCTCGCGCTCGATCGCGGCGCAGGGCACGTTGAACTTCAAGGATGCCTCGCTGCATCCCATCGAACCATACAATGTGGTGGCCAAGGGCATCTGTCATTGCCCGGAAGGGCGAAAGCTGTTTTCCGAATTGTCGGTTTTGAAGAACCTTCAGCTCGGCGCCTATCTGCGCAAGAACAGATCCGAGATCGACACCGATCTCGAACGGGTCTTCACCCTCTTCCCGGTGCTGCGCGAGCGGCAATGGCAGCAGTCGAGCACGCTATCCGGCGGCGAACAACAGATGGTCGCCATCGGCCGCGCGCTGATGGGCCGACCGGAGCTGCTGCTGCTCGATGAGCCATCGGTCGGCATCGCGCCGCGTCTGAAAGGTTTGATCTTCGACTCGATCGCGCAGATCAGGCGCGACGGCACGGCGATCCTGATCGTCGAGCAGGACGCGAGCTCGACCCTGCGCATCGCGGATCGGGTCTATGTGCTGGAGCACGGCCGCACTGTGCGCGAAGGCACAGCGCAGGATATCGCCAGCGACAAGTATATTCAGCAAATCTATCTGGGGGTGTGAGTTTTGCCTTCTCCCCGTTTGGGGAGAAGGCGGGAGTTTCACTGCTTCCGCGTATACAGATGGAAGCCGCCATAGATGCCTGAGCGGTCCTGGGCGTGCCCCAGGGCGCTGCGTTCGGCATCGCGCTGCCAGGTCTGGCGCAGCGGGGCGTGCACCTCGTCCTCCAGCGGCGATTCGGCGCCGGCAGTGCGGAAGATCACGCGGATGCCGTCGTTGCCGGCGCGGTCGATCGCATCCCACAGGGCGCGGATTTCGTCCGGCGCCATCCAGTCCTGCGAATCGAGCAACACGACTGCATCGATCTCGCGCGCCGGCAGGCTTTCGATGAACAGTCGCAGATTGGCATGCACCGGCGTCACCAGCGCAGCGCGGCTCGCAGTGTCCGCATAGCGGCTCTGCTGCAGATAGGGCGGCAGGCAGGTATCGCCGGGGCCGGCATAGCTGCGGCTCAGCGCCTGCCAGGCGAAGTAGTTGTTGGCGTTCGGATGAACGTCAATCAGCGCCATGGTGCGCTGGTAGAGCACTTCATTGAGCGGCTGATCGCCGGCCAGCAGCGTCCGCTGCTGCGGCGGAATGCCGAGGCTGAACACCAGCGCCGGGGTGCGCGTCAGCATGCGTGCGAACCAGGAATGGAACACGCTGTGCAGCTTCTCCAGCGCCTGCTTGCGCTCGGGCGAACCGACCTCGCCCTTCAGCAACGCATCGAGATTCACACCAGCGACTTTCGCGATCATATGGCCGAAGCCGATGAAGCGGCCAAGCGCGCCATGACGATAGAAGCCATCGGTGAAATAGCCGTAACGCGGCCGCCCGATGCCGAAGAAGGTGCGTTCATCCCAGTAACCGCGCGCTTCCTCGTCCAGATAGGGACGCAGGCGCTCGCGATAGATAACGGCATTGGCCTTGGAATTTCCCTCGCCGAAGAAGGCCCAGAAGTCCTGATAGTTCGGCAGCGCGCGCAGGCCGGCAAGCTTGATCTTGAGCAGCGACAGGTGCGCTTCGTTGAGGTCGACCGCATAGACATGCGCCGGCTTCGCCGCGAGATAGGACAGCGCATTGCAGCCGCCGCTGGAAATCGTGACGATCGACGAACCCGGCTTCAACTGAAGCGCCGCCATATCGGCTTCCGGATCTTCCCAGATCTGGGTGTAGACTAGCCGGCGGAACCAGAAAGCGAAGAGAGAGTCCCACACCGTCGCTTCATCGCTGGAGCGGCTGTTGCGAACGGCGTCGGCGATCAGTTGGGTGTTCATATCGGTCCTTTTGACGGCCCCAAATCGACAATCTGAAATTTTTATCAACCGCAGACTGCAGTTTTGCGACAAACGTTCTCCCGGCCGTCGCCTCTATATGACAAATCCACTGTCACATCGCTGTCGTGTTCGGCTGCCATGCGTGCGATTCATTCCGACATCCGACGAGGTGCATCGTGACGATCGTATCCGAAGCCGAAACCACCGCCGGCGTGACTTCGCAGGCATCTTGGCCGAACGACGCCACCCATCGCATGAACCGGATGTATCGCTGGCAGCGCTTCATCTATGACGCGACCCGTCGCTATTACCTGCTCGGCCGCGATCAGCTCATCGCCGAACTCAATCCGGCAGCCGGCGCCCAGGTGCTGGAAATCGGCTGCGGCACCGGTCGCAATCTCGTGCAGGCTGCGCGGCGCTATCCGGCGGCGCAGTTCACCGGCATCGACGTTTCGACGGAAATGCTGACCACCGCCCTCGGCTCGATCAAGCGCCACGGTCTCGACGGCCGCATCCGCGTCGCCCATGGCGATGCCACCGATTTCGATCCGATGAAAATCTTCGGCGTCGCGCCGGATCACATCGTGGTGTCCTATGCGCTCTCGATGATCCCCGATTGGCAGGGTGTCCTCGACGAGGCCGTGACGCGGCTGAAGCCGGGCGGCAAACTCCACATCGTCGATTTCGGCACCCAGGAACGCCTGCCCGCCAGCGCGCGCCGCGTGCTGCAGCGCTGGCTCGCGCTGTTCGATGTAACCCCGCGGAGCGATCTGCAACATGCGCTTGTCACCCTCGCCGAGCGGCACCAGGCCCAGCTCGACTTCAAGCGGCCGTTCCGCGGCTACGCGCAGTCGGCGGTGCTGACGCTGAAGAAGTAGTTCTTGGCCGTCATTGCGAGCAAAGCGAAGCAATCCAGTCCTTGCTTGTGGCTTTCTGGATTGCTTCGTCGCTGCGCTCCTCGCAATGACGGCGGTGAATTGTGCCCTACGCTGTCTTCCGCTTCACCACATTCCGATAGGCCTCGACCCCGCCGAACAGTGCGAGCGAAAGGATGAACGGGATCAGGTGATAGAACAGGCGGAACAGCAGCAGCACCGCAAGCAGCTGCTCCGTATGTTCGCCTCCGAGGCCGATCAGAATCGTCGCGTCGAACACCCCGATGCCGGCGGGCGCGTGGCTGGCGAAGCCGAGCAGCGTGGCCGCGATGAACACCACGATCACCTGGGCGACGCCGACATTCATCGTTTCCGGGATCAGCACATACATGGAGAGCGCGGCCGCGCCGAGATCGACGAGACCGATGCCGATCTGCAAGAACACGTTGCGGCCGCTCGGCACCGGAACCGACCACTGGCCGCCACCGATGGCGCGAGAGCCGTTCCAGGTCCAGAACACATAACCGACGATGCCGAGCAGGATCGCGATGGCAATGCCCCTATTCACCTCGGGAGCGAGCTGGTCGATCTTGCTGATGGCTTCCGGCGCATAGATCGTGCTGAGCGCCAGCGCCGTGAGATTACCGAGCCAGAACGTCAATCCGGTGAGAAAGCAGATGCGCGCGACCCCGCCGGGGCCGATGCCGTGCGGTGCATAGATACGATAGCGCACCGCCGACGACACCAGCAGCACGGCGCCGGTCCCGTGCGCGATCGGATAGCTGGTGAAATTCGCAAGCGCGGCGACGCGATAGGGCAGATCGCCCCGTCCGATCATCTTCAGCGCCAGCCAGTCATATAGCGTGAGGCTGCCATAGGAGATGGCAACGAAGGCCAGCGACAATGCGATGGCCATGGGGTCCACCATGCGCATCGCGACCAGAACCTTGTCGAGATCGACGCCCTTCAGCGCCTTGCTTAACGCCAGGAACGCAATAACGGCAATGGCAAGGCTGACGGCGATGCCGAGCAACCGCAAAGTGAGGCGATGGCGCATCACCTCGATGATATTTCGTAACACGGGTGGCACGCCGCTCCACTTTTCTCTAAAGGTGGACGCGACGTGATTCGCGCCCGCAGTAAGCGCGCTTATGTGACACGTCGATATGACAGCCGCGCAAAACGAGCGCGAGAGCGTCACCCGACAAATAAACCGGTGCACTCCAAATTCGGCCGCAAGGCTGTCGCAAGAGATTCATGCGAACTTCGTAAGTGGCGTACGCGATCAAACGAGCGCAATGCGCGGACACGACCAGAAGCAGGACACCATGTCGACCGAGACGGACTTTCAGCTCACCGCCAATCAGTGGGATATGCTGCGGGCACTACGCCCCACCGGCGCCCCCGTGGGCAAGCTGAACCGCTATGTGCTCGACCAACTGGCCGAGCTGGGCTTGGTCGCGCTGGTGGACGATGTACCGGCATTGACCACGACTGGCCGAGCCGTCGTGCTGCGCGGCTGCCCCAAATTGTGGGACCTGGCCGCCTGAGTCGCACCGTCCGTCGTCGTCCAATTCCACTCAGTGGATGCCGACGCCGACCAGGCGATCGATCAGCCCATGATCGCTCTTCAGGGTCTCGGGCGTTCCGCTCCAGCTCGTGCGCCCGCGTTCCATCACCATGACGCTGTTCGCAAAATCGAGCGCGCGTTCGATCTGCTGTTCCACCAGGATGATGGTCATCTCGCCGGTGGCGGCAAGCTTCACCAGCATGGCCATCAATTCGTCGCAGATCACCGGCGCCAGGCCTTCGAGCGGCTCATCCAGCAACAGGATTGACGGTTTGCCGAGCAGCGTGCGGGCCATCGACAGCATCTGCTGCTCGCCGCCCGAGAGCTGCTTGCCGAAATTGCCGCGGCGCTCGCGCAGGCGCGGGAACATCGCATAGGCTTCATCCAGCGCCGACAACGGGCGCCCCTTGAGGCCGGCGCGCAAATTCTCTTCGACCGTCAGTGAGGCGAAGATATCGCGCGTTTGCGGCACATAGCCGATGCCGAGTTCGGCGCGCATCGATGTGCGCCGTGCGGCGATGTTCTCCTCGCCGAGCTTGATCTCGCCGCCGTGACGCGTGGTCAGCCCCATCAGTGTCGCCAGCAGCGTCGTTTTGCCCATGCCGTTGCGGCCAAGCACCGCGAGGCGATCGCCCGCGCCGATATTGAACGAGATGTCCTCGATGATGCGCGTCGGTCCATAGCCGGCGCTGAGGCTGCGAATTTCAAGCGCTGCGGCGGGCATCGGCATAACTCCCGAGATAGGCGCGGCGCACCTCATGATCGGCTGTGACGTCCTGGGGCGATCCTTCGAAGATCAGCCGCCCGGCGGCCAGCACCAGCACGCGCTTGGCGAATTTGAAGACCAGATCCATATCGTGTTCGATCATCAGTACCGCGATGTCGGACGGCAGGCGATTGATGGCATCGAGGATCTTCGGCGCCTCGTCATGCGGCACACCGGCCGCGGGCTCGTCGAGCAACAGCACCTTCGGATGCAACGCCAGACCGATGGCGAGCTCGATCAGACGCTGCTGGCCGTAAGCGAGCTCGACCACCTTGCGGTAGGCAAGACGATCAAGACCGAGATGCGTGAGAATCTCGCTCCATTCGGCCTTCACTTCCGGCATTTCGGTCGAGCTGGAGAGGAAACGACGGCTGATGCGCTTACGCTGCATGATCGCCAGAGCGACATTGTCAGCAACCGTAAGATTGGCAAACAGACGCGTCGTCTGGAAGGTGCGCACCAAACCACGCCGCACGCGCTCGGGAATGCTGAGGCGGGTGATGTCATCGCCGCCCATGAAGAACTGGCCTTCGCTCGGCGCAATATCGCCAGTGATGAGATTCACCAGCGTCGTCTTGCCGGCCCCGTTGGGGCCGATCAGCGCCACGCGATCGCCGGACGCGAGCTTGAAATTGACGTCACGGGTCACATGCAGGCCGCCGAAGGAGCGAGAGACGCTGCGGGCCTCGAGGAGATCGGTCATGCCACCTCTCCCTTGCGCTTGAACTTCGTCCACAGCGACAGCACCGGCTCGATCAGGCCGCGCGGCGCGAATACCACGATGAGGATGAGCAGCAGGCCGACCAGCGTCATCCAGTGATATGGGTTTGCGGCGGCCACGATATGCTCGAAGATCATGAAGATCACCGTGCCCGCCAGCGCGCCCCACAGATGCCCGGCGCCGCCGAGCACCAGCATCACCAACACCTCCGCCGAGCGTTCGAAGCTGACGCTGTCGAGACCGACGACACCGGTCGAGATCGCGGTCAGAGCGCCACCGATGCCGGCGACGGCGCCTGCGACACCATACATCACGACGAGGCGCGGATAGATCGAGACGCCGATCATCCTGGCACGCAGATCGTCGTCCTTGATACCGCGGCACATGAGGCCGAAGGGCGAGCTGACGAAACGCTTCAGCACGATGAAGGTGATCACCAGAACGCCGAGCGAGAACAGGAAGGCCGTACGGCTATACATATCGAAACCGAACACACCGAACACCTTGCCGGGCTCGATGCCCGACAGACCGTCGCTGCCGCCGGTGAGCCATGAGAGCTTGTTGGCAAGACCGGCAACGAGCTGGCCGATGGCGATGGACAACACAAGCTGTGGCAAACCGCGGAAACGGGTGATCAGCGCGCCGGAGATCAGGCCCATCACCGTGCCTGCGAACAGGCCGACCGCCAGCAGAGCGACGGGATCGGTGATACCGCGAATGCAGGCGATACCAGCGGCATAGGCGCCAACGCCGAACTGTGCGGCATGGCCGAGGGTCGCGACGCCGCAATAGCCGGTGACGAGATCGAGCGACAGCACCAGAAAGGCGATGCCGATGAGCCGCGTCAGAAAGGCGAGATCGTCCGGATAGAGAAAATATCCGATGGCGCCGAGGGCCAGGATGGCCACTGCGCCGCCAATTTCCTGAGCGAAGGGAATGTTGCGCTTGTGCGGAATGTGGGTCACGGCGATGTCGCTCATGTATGGGCCTTGCCGAACAGGCCGTGCGGAAACAGGAACACGATGACGATCACCGACAGGTAGAAGAAGAAATCACCGAATTCCGGCGCCAGGTACTTTCCGGTCGTATCGGCGAGGCCCAGCAGCAGCGACGCCGATAACGCGCCGAGGATCGAACCGGCGCCGCCGACGGAGACGACGACAAGAAAAGTCACCATATAGCGCAGCGCGTAGAACGGCTCGATCGGCAGGATCTCCGCGCCCACCACGCCGCCGAAGGCGCCAAGACCGATGGCGAGAGCGAAGGTCGCGGCATAGATTATCTCGGTGCGGATGCCGAGCGCATCGGCCATGCCGCTGTGATCGACGGAGGCGCGCAGCTTGATGCCGAACTCGGTCTTCTCGATCAGCAGCCAGAGTGCCAGCGCCACGACGATGCCGCAGACGATAACGAAGACACGATGCGTCGGCAGCATGCGGAAGCCGATATCGAGTGGACCGCTCAGGCTCTGCGGCAACGGGATCGGCTTCAGCGAAGGACCGAAGATGCCATTGACGATGCCGATAATGAGGAAAGTGATGCCGATGGTCATCAGCACCTGTATCAGTGGATCGGCCTTGCGGTAGATGCGCCGATACAGCAGCAGTTCGAACGGGATCGAGGCGACGATGGCGCCGACGACCGCGATCAGGATGGCAACGCTATAGTGCACGCCGAGATCGCGCAGCGCGTAGGAGGCGAGATAGCCGCCGATCATGGCGAAGGCGCCATGGGCCAGGTTCACCACGCGCATGAGGCCCATCATGATCGACAGGCCGATGGAGATGATGAACAGCACCATGCCATAGGCGACGGCGTCGGTCATGATGCTGAAAATGGTACGCATGAGTAATCCTATGCCGAATGCGCAGCCGGGCGCCATTCGCCGTGATGCGACATGGCGTCATGGACGACAGCGCCGCGCACCATGGTGAGTAGCACCTGCGTCGATTTCAGCGAAGCGGCATCCGAGGTGAAAGGGTCGCGGTCGAGAGCGATCAGGTCAGCGGCCATGCCGGGCATCAGCTTGCCGCGCCAGTCTTCATGTTTCATCGCGATGGCACCGCCCACCGTATAGCTATGGATCGCCTCGCGCACGCTCACCGCCTCGTCTGGTCCGATGGCCGCCCCGCCGTCGGATGCGCGGCCGACGGCATCGCCGATGCCATCCCACGGAGACCACGAGCCGGTGGGCGCATCCGAACTTGCGATATAGGTGACCCCTGTATCGATGACCGAGCGGCCAGGATAACAGCGATCGGCGCGCGCGCCAAAAGCTCCGCCGATCGAGCGCCGCATGCGGGTGAGAAAGCTCGGCTGGGTGACGACCAGCGCGCCCAGCGCCTTCATGCGCGCGAACCCGCCCTGGGGCGGCACGAAATAATGTTCGATGCGATGGCGTAAATCGGCGCGTGGATTTGCAGCCTGCGCCTTTTCATAGGCCTCGATGATGCAGTCGCTGGCGCGGTCGCCGCAGCAGTGCACGGCCACCTGCCAGCCGGCCGCATGCGCGTCGCCGATCACGCGCTGCAGCTCGGCCTCGTCGCGCATGAAGAAGCCGCGGCTCGGCGTATCCGCATAGTCTTCGCTGACCGCGGCCGTGCGCGCGCCAACGATGCCATCGGCGAAATATTTCAGGCTTATCGACTGCCAGTCGGCATCCTCCGCGGGCGCAAGCCCGCGCTCGGCGGCCTCAACAGGATCGAGCTGGTTCATGAAACCGAGGCGCATGGGCACAGCACCGCCCTTGCGGAGTTCGTTCCAGATGGCGAATTCGTCATCGAAGCCGACCGTGAAGCCGACGGCCGCTTCCACGGCTGCCACAAGGCCCATGCGTGCGCTGTCGGCAATGGTCGCTCGTAAGGCAGTGATCAGCTCATCGCGATCCATCGGCGGTGCCGCGCGAAAAATCAGCTCAGCCGCACTCTCCTTGGCGCAACCATCGAGCGCGCCCTGCGCATCGCGGCCGAAGGTACCGCCTTCGGGATCGGCAATGCCATCATCGATTCCAAGCAGCTTCAGCGCCATGCTGTTGACGATGGCGACATGCCCACAGAAGCGGCGGATCAGTACGGGATGATCCGGAACAACGATATCGATTTCAGCGCGGGTCGGCAGCCGGTGCTTGGCAAGGCCATTCTCGTCGAGGCCCGCGCCGAGCACCCATTTGTCGGTCGGGATTTCGCCCGCGCGCTTCACGAGCAATGCGAGCACGGCATCGACGGTCGATGCATCGCGCGGCGTCACCGGCACCTGCAGGCGGGCATGGGCGATGGCGAAGAGATGGATATGTGCGTCGGTGAGGCCGGGGATAACTGTCGCGCCACGGAGATCGATCGTCTCGTCGGCAGTCGGCGCAGCATCCTGAGCGCCGGTCCAGATCACCTTACCAGCGCTGACAACGATGCTGTCCGCGGGAGCTTCGTCCCAGGCGGAACGATAGATGCGGCCATTGGTGAGGAGGATGGAGGACGCGGCGTGATTCATCTGAGACTTAAGGTTTCGAGATTCCGGGGCACGGACGGCCGGCGCTATACGCGCCCCGGAATGACGGGTCTGCTTACTGCTTGCTGAGCGCCCAGTCGGGCTGGTCGGCGAAGGTCTGCTCTTCCTTGTTGATCAGCTTGCCGTCCACCTTCGCAACGCTGCGCAGATAGACGTTCTGGCGGATATGGCGGGTGGCCGGATCGATCGATACTGGCCCGCGCGGCGACACCCACTTCATGTCCTTGACCGCATCGACAGCCTTGGCCGGATCACGCTTGCCGTCGGTGGCCTCGATCATCTTGTAGATCAAGCGCGCACCGTCATAGGCGGCGACAGAGGTCATCGTGACCTCGTCATTGCCCGCGCCGGCCTTCTTCATCGCAGCGAGGAAAGCCGTGTTCTCCTTCGAGTCATGCGACACCGAATAATGATAGGTCGACAGGATGCCGATGCCGGCGTCGCCGATATTCGGCAGATCCGGCTCGGTGACCACGTCGCCGGTCGACATCAGCTTGACGCCGCCAGCCTTCAGACCGTTGTCGATATAGGCCTTGACGAAACCGAGGGTCGGCGGGCCCGAGGGCAGGAAGGTGAAGATCGTGTCGGCGCCGGAGTCCTTGATGCGCTGCATGATCGGGCTGAAATCGGTGGTGGCAAGCGGAATGCGGATCGCTTCAACGACGGCACCGCCCTCGCCTTCAAAAGTCTTCTTGAAGGCTGCTTCGGCATCGATGCCCGGACCGTAGTCGCTGACCGCGATCGCGACCTTCTTCGCACCGTTCTTGAAGGCAACCTTCGCCGCCGGCACGGTGTTCTGCCACATGGTGAAGGAGGTGCGGACGATATAGGGGCTCTTCTCGACGATGGCCGAGGTCGCCGCATTCATCACGATCAGCGGCGTCTTGGATTCTTCCAGCAGCGGCGCGACAGCCATGGCATTCGGCGTGAAATAGATGCCGGCGAGATATTGCACCTTGTCCTTGACCAGCAATTCCTGCGCCAGCGCCTTCGACTTGGCAGGATTCGGCGCTTCCTCGTCACGATAGATGAATTCGACGGTGTGGTTGCCGACCTTGTTGCCGTTCTCCGCGACCCAGGCGTCGATGCCCATCTTGAAGTTCTTGCCGAACAGCGCATACGGCCCCGACATGGTTCCGATAATGCCGACCTTGATGACGTCGGCCGATGCCGTCCCTGTCATCGCGCCCACGATCGCCAGTGCAAGTATCGAACGGCTCATCTTTATCATTCTGGTTGTCCCCTCAAGTGATCGATGCATTTTGATGTCGTTATGCGTATTCAATAAACGTGCCGATTGTCGCTGCAACGACGCCGGGTGCGCGTCATCGTCGCGGCTCAGAACATTTCGAAATATTCGCGCTGCTCCCAGTCGGAGACCTCCGCCTGGAATCGATCGATTTCAGCATTCTTGATGTGCGTATAATAGTCGACCATGGTCGCGCCCATCTTCTCGCGGAAGAACGGGTCTTCCTTCAGCGCGAAGGTCGCCTCGCGCAGCGATTTCGGCAGGAGATCGGCATTGGTCTCGTAAGGCGTATCGGCGCTTGGTCCGGGATCGAGCTTGCGATCGACACCGTCGAGGCCGGAGAGAATCTGCGACGACATATAGAGATACGGATTGGCAGCGGGCTCGCCGACGCGGTTCTCGATACGCGTGGCAGGATCGTTCGGGCCGCCCAGCACGCGCAGCATCGCGCCGCGATTGTCCCTGCCCCAGATGGCACGGTCCGGCGCCAGCGAATAGGAGCGATAGCGCTTGTAGCCGTTGATGGTTGGCGTGGTAAACACGGTCGCTGCCCGCGCATGGGCCAGTAGACCGGCGAGATAACCGCGACCGAAGGATGAGAGCGGCTCGGTGCCTTCGGTGGCCATGAAGGCATTGGCACCGGTCGATCGCGACGCCAGCGACTGGTGCAGATGCCAGCCCGACGACACCACATTCGGAATCTTCGGCCGACACATGAAGGTCGCGTGATAGCCGTGGCGATGCGCGATCTGCTTCACGGCGCTGCGAAACAGCACCATGCTGTCGGCAGGCGTCAGGCCGACCGTCGGCTGAAAGGTGAACTCGCACTGGCTCGGACCGTATTCGACCTCGACCGAGCGCAGCGGCAGATTGAGCGCCAGCACGTCACGCCGGATGATCTCCAGCACCGGCTCCATCTGATCGTAGCGCTGCTCGGTGAGATAGTTGTAACCGTGCGAAAGCAGGCTGACTTCGGGCGGATTGCCGGGCTGGCCGGCATCTTCCGGCTTCATCCGTTCGTTCTCGACGCGGAAAATATGAAACTCGACTTCGAGGCCGGCGATGAAATCGTAGCCGCGCGTCTCAAGATCGCCGAGCACCTTCTTGAACAGGTTTCGTGTCGCAAACGGGACCGGGCGGCCGTCGGTGAAATGCACGTCGCAGAGAATCCAGCCCGTTTCAGGCGCCCATGGCAGCACGCGGAACGTGCTGGGGTCCGGGATCATCAGCACGTCGGCAGCGCCCTGCATTTCCGGGATGCCAAAACCGCCACCGGCGGTGAACACCGGAAACACCGTCTTGTGCGAGGTGTCCTTGGCAAACATCGTCGTGGTGATGGAGCAGCCGCTTTCGAGGCAGCGCAATGCCTCACTCGCGATCAGCGTCTTGCCGCGCAGAATGCCGTGCTGATCTGGAAACGACAACCGGATCACTTCCAGCTGCTTTTCCTCGACGATGGCGCGCAGCCGCAGCGCTGCTTCCTTCTGCTCCGCGGACCACAAACCGTGACGTTCAACGAAACTCAACGTGCTCTCCTCAGCTCTCACCGCCGCGACCTTCCTTCTCCCCGCTTGCGGGGAGAAGTTAGATCACATCACTCTGCCGCCGGCAGATGGACGACGTTGTGGCCGGGCTCGGTCTGATCGGCCGGCACCGGTGCCATCCACGGCGCGCCGCGGCGGCGGGCGACATCGACTTCCATCCAATAGGTTTCCCAGCCCTTGCTTGGGCCGATACCGTCCATGGTGCCCGGTCCCTGGATGCTGCGCGCGCTATCCTTGTCGAGAAACAGCATCGGCTTCTGGCCGCCTGCCACTTTCTCGATTTCCGCGCGCAGCAGCTTGCGATAGGCGATGATCGCTTTGTCGCTCTGTCCGAGATGTTCGCGTGTCCGATCCTGGATCGCGCCCATGGACTCCACCGCCCACTGGTCGTGGACATTGATGTCGGCACCCATGCCCGTATAGGTATCGTGCTTCTGCTCATGCGGATCGAAGCCGTAATCGTTGCGTTTGTTCTTGCGCGACGTGTAGTTCGGCAGTTCGTAGAGCGCGAGACGCTGCTCCGTCATCTTCTTCTTGTCGACCGGCTTGGTGTAGCTGGTGAAGATGGCGTACCAGTAGCAGTTCTCATCATCCACCGGCACATGCCACTGGGTGATGGTCATCTCGGCATCCATCGGGATCACGAAACCATGCGGGAAGAGCTGATTGGTGACGCGCACATGGGTGCGCTCCTCGTCCAGTTCGCGCAGCGCGATCAGACGCAGGCCATATTCGGTGGATTCCACATTGATGATCGGACGATCATATTCGCGCAGGATCTTGGTCATCGGCAGTTCGGTGCCGGCCGATGCGCCGCGGAACTGCTTGCCATAGGATGCCTTGACGTCTTCGTCCTCGAAGAAGCGATGCAGGAACGAGGCGTGCGCGGGATCGATACCGACCTCCAGCGCCTGCAGCCAGTTGCATTCGAACAGGCCCTTGAAGGCGAAGGTGTATTGATCGGGCGCGGCGAAACAGTCGATCTCCGGGAATGCCGGGGGCTCGCCCTCGCCGAGATAGGTCCAGAGGATACCGCCCTTCTCGACCACGGGATAAGCGCGCTGCTTGATGCCCTGGCAGAGACGCGAATTCTTCGGCTCGGCCGGCGTCTCCAGGCACTTGCCCTCGACATCGAACAGCCAGCCATGGAAGGCGCAACGCACGCCGCCGCCTTCGAGACGGCCGAAAGCGAGATCGGCGCCGCGATGCGGGCAATCGCGATCCAGCAGCCCATAGCGACCCTGCTCATCGCGGAAAATCACAAAATCCTCGCCGAGGAGACGTACGGGACGGATCGGCCGTTCGCCTTCGAGTTCGGCGGTGAGCGCAGCGGGCTGCCAATACATGCGCATCAGCTTGCCGGCTGGCGCCTTGGGCCCGATGCGAGTGATCAGGTCGTTCTGCTCTTGGCTCATCATGGCGCTGGACCTTTCCTCAATTTGCTCGACTTGACCGAAGCGCTTCGGCCTTGTGAGCGAAGTCAGCTTTGAACAGCTCTTGTTCGTCTATTGAACTTATGTACGAATTTTATCGTTTGACTAATTCTAAGCAAGCAGAATTTTGCAGCATGATCTGCTGCGTTACTGAGCAAGCGCAGCAATTCCCGCTCAACAGATCGACTTGCGAGTATCGAACAGTTGTTCAATATACGGACAAAGATCAGGGAGTAGGTGATGTCGAAGACTTTGAAATTGCGAGCCGATCGCGCTTGCGGAGTTCAGCCATGAGCAGCGGCCTCGTCATCGTCGGCGCCTCTTATGCAGGCGTCCAGGCCGGTATCAGCGCACGCGAGAAAGGCTATCAGGAACCGATCCGTATTGTCGCGGACGAAATCCACCTGCCCTATCAGCGCCCGCCGCTGTCGAAAGCGTTTCTATCGGGCGACCTCGCACACAATAGCCTGTTCCTGCGCGGTGACGATTACTTCAAGGGCCAAGGCATCGAGATGGTGCTCGGCCATCGCGCCGTCGAGCTCGATCGCACAGCCGGTCGTATCAAGCTCGAAGGCGGTGACAGCCTCCCGTTCGACTCGCTCGTCATCGCCACCGGGTCACGCGCGCGGCGTCTCAGCGTCCCCGGCCACGAGCGCGATGGCATCGTCTATCTGCGCACGCTCGACGATGCGCTGACGCTCAAGCCACGCCTCGAAGCAGCGCAGGACGTCGTCATCGTCGGCGGTGGCTTCATCGGGCTCGAAGTCGCCTCTACCGCTGCCAAGACCGGCAAGGAAGTCACGCTGATCGAAGCGCAATCGCGCCTGCTCGAGCGCGCGGTGTCGCCGCTGATCTCGCAATTCCTGCTCGACATCCATCGCGCGCACGGCGTCGATATCCGCTTCAACGAATCCGTCGTCGCCATCGAAGGCAACGGCGCCGCGCATGAGGTCGTCACTTCCAGCGGCTTGCGCGTGCGCGCCGATCTCATCGTCGCCGGCATCGGCGGCATCGCCAATGACGAGCTTGCCGCGCAGGCCGGTATCGCCAGCGCCAACGGCATCGATGTCGACGAGCACGGCCGCACCTCGGCGCCAAACATCTATGCGGCGGGCGATGTCAGCAATCATCACAACTCATTCGCCGGGCGCCGCGTGCGGCTCGAAGCTGTGCAGAACGCCACCGATCAGGGCAAGGCTGCCGGATGCATGATCGCCGGCAAGCCCGAAGCCTATGACGCGGTGCCCCGCTTCTGGTCGGATCAGTACGACGCCAAGCTGCAGATCGTCGGCCTCTCCGCGCCGACGGATACAGCGGTGGTCCGAGGCGACATGAAGGAAGGCAAGTTCTCGATCTTTTATTATCGGGACGGCAAGCTGACGGCCGTGGACAGCATCAACAAGCCGGGCGATCAGATGATCGCACGCCGCCTGATCACTGCATCGCTGTCGCCGACGCCCGAACAAGCCGCCGATCTCAGCTTTGATCTGAAGAAATTCGAAGCGGGGAAATAGGCCGACACCGCATGCCCAAGATCAAACGGCCGGACGAAGAACGCGGCAATACCGACTTCATCGAAAGCCTCGATCGCGGCTTGCGCGTGTTCGAGCTTTTCGGCGGCTATTCACGGCCGATGACGCTGAGCGACGTCGCCAAGGCAGCGGATCTGCCGCGCGCCACCGCGCGGCGTATCCTGTTCACGCTGGAGCACCGCGGTTACGTGGTGAGCGACGGCAAGCTGTTTGCGCTGACGCCGCAAGTGCTGGCGCTGGCCGGCTCCTATATGACATCGAACCAGATTGTCACCGTTCTGCAACCGGTGCTCGACCAGATCTCCAGCGATGCGCAGGAAATTTCCTCGCTTGCGGTTCTACAGAACAACGACGTGATCTTTGTCGCGCGTGCGAGCCCGGCCCGCGTATTCTCGGCCGGCATCGATCTCGGCTATCGACTCCCCGCTTATTGCTCCTCGGTCGGCCGCGCGATGCTCGGCAAATATTCGAACGACGAGCTGACTGATGTTCTCGAAACGATGACGTTGACGGCGATGACGCCGTTCACGGTGACCGACAAGGAATCGCTCAAGGCCGCCATCATCACCGATCGCGAGAAAGGCTACTCGCTGGTCGATCGCGAGGCCGAGCCGGGTTTCCGCTCGATCTCGGTGCCGGTGCGGCGCTATGATGGCGCCATCGTCGCTGCGATCAATATGGGCGCCCATGTGGACCGCGTGTCCACCGGCGAAATGATCGATCGCTTCCTGCCGCTGCTGCGTGATGCAGCGGCGACGGTGAAGCCGCTGCTGCTCTGACCTATTGGGGAAACGTCCATGCCGCATCTTGTCATCGAATATTCCAAAGACGGCCACGGCGGCCTGCTCGACGTCACGAAACTGATGGAAGCCGTGCACGACACGGCAGCCGACACCGGCGCAATGAAAGCGGCTGATATCAAAGTGCGTGCCACGGCGTTTACGGACTATCTGGTGGCGCGGCAGCAAGACGGCTTCTGCCATGTCTCCGTCTATATGCTCGAAGGCCGAACACCGGCGCAGAAGATCGCCGTCAGCGAGTCGCTTCGGGAGACCCTGGCGGCGATGCTGCCGCAGACCAAGAGCCTGAGCGTCGACATCCGCGACATGGACCCCATCGCCTATCGCAAGCGGCTGCACGATTGAGGCGTGCGGATACGTTGCAGCGCAGCATCATTACTATCTAGACACGCAGCCTCCCATCGTTACGATTTGCTTAAGCGCCGCCCCAAGATGCGGCTGCAGCAAACGATTGGGAGAGACGATTGACCGTACAAGGAAAGACCGCGCGCAAGGGCCCGGATGAAGCGACCATCATTGGCTGGAGCCTGTTCTGTTTCACGCTGGTATCGGCGGTGACGATGATCGGCCTGTATCTCGGATTTCGCCATTAACGCGGCGCGCGCGATCTGACGACTGCCTGGCAAAAGCCCGCCCGGATCTCCGGCGGGCTTTTATCTTGCCGATTGCAGCCCCGAGAATTGGCAAGAGGCCGCCCGGTGTCCGCCGAGCGACCTCTCTATCGGATACCGGCCAGGAAGGCTCCGGTGCCACCGCATGAGGTGAAAGCTCGGACGACGTGGTTAACAGGGGGTTAACGGCCCCGAGCGCGAAGCCGACCGGCCGCGCCCTGATCCTGAATTGTGGATCTCATCCGTCGGATCAGCTAGCGACAAAATCGGCATGCGTCAGAGGACGATCCACCGCAAGTTCCGGTCGGAAACTGATCGATATGAGAGGTATCGGCGAAAGCCAGCAAGATCGGAGCAACGAGCGTCGATCCATCGCAAAATTCGCTGTCCGGTAATCCAACGAATTCGCTAAGTCTTTGAAATCATGGTCGGAGTGGCAGGATTCGAACCTGCGACCCCTGCGTCCCGAACGCAGTGCTCTACCGGGCTGAGCCACACTCCGACAAGAGCCGGCTGTATAGCGACGGGTTTCGCAGACCGCAAGAACCCCTGTATGAAGCAGGCGACATTTTTATTACGGACCAGCCATGCACACGGCCCTCACCACCCGGATCGTCGATGCCGCCGCCATTACGGAGGCGGCCGATGGCTTGCGCGCAGGCCGCCTGGTGGCCTTCCCGACAGAGACCGTCTACGGGCTCGGCGCCGATGCCGCCAATCCGCGGGCCGTGGCCGGCATCTACGAGGCCAAGGGACGGCCGAGCTTCAATCCACTGATCGCCCATGTGGCAGACCTTGAAGCTGCACGACGGATCGCAAAATTCGATTCGCGAGCGCTGGCGTTGGCCGAGACGTTCTGGCCGGGGCCGCTGACGCTGGTGCTGCCCAAGGCGGATGGCTGCCCGGTTTCCGATCTCGCCACCGCCGGGCTCGATACGGTGGCGATCCGGGTGCCGGACCATCCCGTCGCCCACGCGTTGCTCGCAGCCTTCGGCGGCGCCGTGGTGGCTCCGTCCGCCAATATCTCCGGCCATGTGTCGCCGACGACAGCCGCCCATGTGAAGGCCGATCTCGACGGTCGCATCGACATGATCCTCGACGGCGGGCAGGTAGAGGTCGGCGTCGAATCCACCATCGTCGGCTGTTTCGACCGGCCCATGCTGCTGCGGCCGGGCGGGCTGCCGCGCGAGGCCATCGAGCAGGTGCTGGGCATGGCGCTGGCGCGCCCGCCGGAAGAGCCTGAGAGCGACACCAGCCAGCCGCTGGCGCCGGGCATGCTGGCCTCGCATTACGCACCGCGAACGCCAGTGCGGCTGATGGCCCGGGATGTGAAGCCCGGCGAGACCCTGCTCGCCTTCGGCCCGGCTGCGCTGCCGGGAATCGATCATGCCAGGGCTGTGATGAACCTCTCCGAAAGTAGCGATCTCGGGGAAGCCGCCGCCAATCTTTTCGGCTATCTTCGCGCGCTCGATGCCATCGCTCTGGAATCGGGGGCCGCTGGCATTGCCGTGATGCCGGTGCCCACTCACGGCCTCGGCGAGGCCATCAATGACCGGCTGCGCCGCGCCGCCGTATAACCGGATTCAAGACCAAGAAACGTTAGGGACATCCCATGAATTTCGTATTCCCGAAGCCGGCACCGCTCTCGCCCGACACCATCGCCCGCTTCGCCGCCATCGTCGGCGATAAGCAGGCGCTGACCGATCCGACCGATGTGCATGCTTACGTCACTGAAGAGCGCAACCTGTTCACCGGCACCTCGCCGCTGGTGCTGCGCCCGGGTTCGACCGCCGAAGTCGCCGCGATCTGCAAACTCGCCACCGAGACCCGCACCGCCATCGTGCCGCAAGGCGGCAATACCGGCCTGGTCGGCGGCCAGACGCCCTATGGCGGCGAGGTCGTGCTCTCGCTGAAGCGCATGGACAAGATCCGCGATCTCGACACCTCGTCCAACACCATGACCGCCGAAGCCGGCCTCGTGCTGCAGATCGCGCAGCAGCGCGCCGCCGATGCCGATCGCCTGTTCCCGCTCTCGCTCGGCTCCGAAGGCAGTTGCACCATCGGCGGCAATCTCTCCAGCAATGCCGGCGGCACCACTGCTCTCGCTTACGGCGTCGCCCGCGAAATGGCGCTCGGCCTTGAAGTCGTGCTCGCCGACGGGCGCATCCTGAACGGCCTTTCCAAGCTGAAGAAGGACAACACCGGCTACGACCTGCGCAACATCTTTATCGGCGCGGAAGGCACGCTCGGCATCATCACCGCCGCAACGCTGAAGCTCTTTCCCAAGCCGCGCGCAGTCGAGACCGCCTTCGTCGGTCTGAAATCGCCCGCCGATGCTTTGAAGCTGCTCGACATCTCGCGCAGCGCTGCCGGCGGCAATCTCACCAGCTTCGAACTGATCGCGCATATCGCCGTGGATTTCAGCGTGCGCCATGGCATCGGCATTCGCGATCCGCTCACCAGCAGGCATGACTGGTACGTGCTGATGGAATTATCGTCGGGCCGCGACGATGCGCGCGCCACGCTGGAGTCCATTCTGGAGCGCGGCTTCGAGGACGGCATCGTCGATGACGCCGTCATCGCCGAGAACATGAGCCAGCGTCAGGCATTCTGGAAACTACGCGAGGAAATCTCGCCGGCGCAGAAGCCCGAGGGCGGCTCGATCAAGCATGACATATCGGTGCCGGTCGCCGCCGTGCCGGCCTTCATCGCGGAGGCCAACGCAGCCGTGGCGAAGGTGATGCCGGGCGCCCGCCCCGTGCCGTTCGGCCATCTCGGCGACGGCAACATTCACTACAATGTCAGCCAGCCCAGCGAGACGCTCGGCGACAAGGCCGGCCGCGAAGCCTTCCTGTCGCGCTGGCACGATGTCAGCGATGTGGTGTTCGAAGTGGTGCTGCGCATGGGCGGCTCGATCTCGGCCGAGCATGGCATCGGTCAGCTCAAGGCGGCCGATTTGCCCGGCGTGAAAGATCCCGTCGCCATGGAGTTGATGCGCAGCTTCAAGGCGATGCTCGATCCGCTGAACATCCTCAATCCCGGCAAGGTGCTGCTGCCGGTGCAGCCATGAAGATCACGCCCATCGTCGATGCCGACATTCCTGTCGTCGTCGATCTCTGGCAACGCTGCAATCTCGCGCGGCCGTGGAACGACTCGGCCGCAGACATTGCACTCGCGCGCCGCGACGAGAATTCCGACATCCTGATCGGCCGTGACGGCAACAGCATCGTTGCATCGGTGCTGGTCGGCCATGACGGCCATCGCGGCTGGGTGTATTACGTCGCCGTCGATCCCGATCATCAGGGCAAGGATTTCGGCCGCGCCATCATGGCGGCGGCAGAGGACTGGCTGCGTGCGCGCGGCATCGAGAAGCTGATGCTGCTGGTGCGCAGCGACAATACCAAGGTGCAGAAGTTCTATGAGAAGCTCGATTACGTCGAGCAGGATCGTGTGCTCTATGCCAAGTGGCTCGATGGCCGGCCGATGACGCCGTAATACATCGCGGCCGCAGGATGGGTTGAGCGCAGCGAAACCCATGCTGTCCGTCGTCGCGGCAAGCTTGGCCGATGGGTATCGCTCCAGCGCTGATGCGCCTGCACTCTACCCATCCTACGATTGAGCGCTCAGAACAACGACCCCTGCCCGCTGTCCTCGGTCGGCGGTGGCACCTTGCGCTGAACTTTCCGCACGGGCCGCGCCGCTGCAGCCATGTCCTCTTCCGAAATCGGCAGGATCAATTGCGGCTCATCCACCGCCACGCGACCGACCGCCGGCGAAACCGGATGCCACGCAAAGGCGCCATCCATGGGCGGCGCCAGCAGCTCCATGACCTCCGACGCGCTGTCGCTGCGGCAATCCAGCCACGGACCAAATTGGTCATGCGCAATCGTCACCGGCACCCGGTGATGCAGCACCGACATGCCGGTGGTCGCCTCTGCCGTGATGATGGCCACGCTGTCCATCTCCTCGCCATTCGGCCCCATCCAGGTTTCGGCGAGACCTGCAAAACCGATCGGGCCGCCTGCGCGCGGATAGATAAAATACGGCTGTTTGCGTCCACCGGCGGTTTGCCATTCGTAGTAGCCATCGGCTGGAATCAGACAGCGACGGCGCCGGATCGCGTTCTTGAACGCCGGCTTTTCTTGCACGGTTTCAGCGCGTGCATTAATCAGCAACGTAAACTTGCGCGGGTCCTTCACCCATGACGGGACGAAGCCCCAGCGCATCAAACGAAAATGGCGAACACCGTTCTCGATGATGACGACAGGCACGGGCTGAGTAGGAGCGATATTGTAGCGCGCCGGGAAATTCGGCTGTTGGTCGTAGCCAAATACCTGTCGCATCGCCTCCGGCGTGGATGTAATGACGAAGCGTCCGCACATTCCGATTGTCAAACCTTGAGTCTTCAGGTCGTTTTAACCCGAAACGCCAACAGTGGCGAATATGAGCATGACGGCCCTGCAACCGGCGCAAGACGATCGCCTCGATTGGGAGAGCGCAAGCACAGGCCTTCCGGCGTCGGCTGAGGCGCTGACTGCTGCCAATATCAATCCGCGCACCGGCCTCGCCACCGACTACCTGAATCACTTCAACGAAGCGATCATGTTGCTCGAACTGATTCCGGACATGCCGGATTGCTACGAGCTGTTTCTGGAATGGCAGCCGCTCAGCTATGCCGAGCACTTCATCAAGTCGAATTTCAAGGGCCGCGATCTCGCCATCGCAGCATACGACGCCGCACCGTCCGCCGTGCGGTCCGACTTCGATGCGATCGTCGCCAAGATGAAGAAGATCCTTACCACCGTCGGTGACGCCATGCGCACCGTGCAGCAGGATGCGACACGCGCCACGCTGGCCGAACAGGCGGCCCGCTGGATCAAGCCGATGATCGGCACCGCCGGCGGCATCATCAACGGCCGTGACGAGCAATCCGACATCGACAGCATCATGGCACAGTAAGGCCGTTTCATTGTCCCAGCCTACGCATCCGCAGCTCGCCACCAGCGCCGCCATTTTTCGTGACGGCAAGGTACTCCTCGTCCGCCGCGCCCGCTCGCCGGGCAAAGGCCTCTACTCGCTGCCCGGCGGCCGGGTCGAATTCGGCGAGTCGCTCGCCGAAGCGCTGGCGCGCGAGGTGATGGAAGAGACCGGTCTCGTCATCGATATCGTCGGCCTGTCCGGCTTTCGCGAAGTGCTGCCGAAAGACGGCGTGGGCGGGCACTATCTCGTCATGCCCTTTGCCGCCCGCTGGGTGGAAGGCGAGCCCGAGCTCAATGACGAACTGGACGACTTCCGGTGGGTCGATCCCGCGGATCTCGGCCAGTACAGGACCACCGACGGCCTGGCCGCGATCCTGGCCATGGCGCAGGATCTGGCCGGCGGCTGACCGGCTCCGCCTTGCTTCGGCCGCCTCGAACGGGCATATCTGCCGGGCTCCCGGACCCATCATGCGCAAGCCGTTCCTCGCTTTTCTGTTCGCCATTACCCTCGGGTCCGCGCCGGCTTCGGCGCAGGATGGCGCTGCGCCGTTCGATGGCGAGCTGCAGCGGATGTCCGAAATCCTCGGCGCCCTGCACTATCTGCGCGGTATCTGTGGTAACAACGAAGGCAACAAATGGCGCAGCGAAATGCAGGCGCTGGTCGATGCCGAAACGCCGTCCGGCGAGCGTCGGGCCCGCATGATCGCGGCCTTCAATCGCGGTTATAATGGTTTCCAGCAGACCTATCGCACCTGCACGCCCGCAGCGAATACGGCGATCCGTCGCCATATCGAGGAAGGCGCGCGGATTTCGCGCGATCTCACCGCGAGATATGCCAACTGATGCGCAACATCGACACCATCTTCTTCGACCTCGACGGCACGCTGACCGATCCGAAGATCGGCATCACCGGCTCGATTCAATATGCGCTCGGCAAGCTGAACATTCCGGTGCCGACACAGGATCAACTGACCTGGTGCATCGGCCCACCGCTGCGCGCGAGCTTCGTCTCGCTGCTCGGCGGCGAGGAGCACGCCGACCGCGGCGTCGAACTCTATCGCGAGCGCTTCGGCACCGTCGGCCTGTTCGAGAACACGCTGTATGACGGCATCGTTCCGGTGCTGGCTGCACTTCACGGCTCCGGGCGCACACTCTATGTCGCCACCAGCAAGCCGCATGTATTTGCAGATCGCATCATCGATCATTTCGGCCTTCGCAAATATTTTGCGCGCGTGTTCGGCTCCGAGCTCGACGGCACCCGCGTGGACAAGAGCGACCTGCTCCGCTACGCGCTGCATGAAACATCGACCGATCCTGCCCGCGCCATCATGATTGGCGACCGTAAGCACGACATGATCGGCGCCGCGAACAACGGCATGGCGGCGATCGGCGCAATCTATGGCTATGGCGGGCGCACGGAGCTGACAGAAGCCGGCGCGAAGCATCTGGTGACGGCGCCGGCGGAGATTACGGCGCTGATCGACTAGGCTCCGCTGCCCACTCCGTCCCTCATCCTGAGGAGCGCGCATCGCGCGCGTCTCGAAGGATGGCCACGGAGCTCTAACATCTCATGGTTCGAGACGGCGCTACGCGCCTCCTCACCATGAGGGTTAGGAAACAGCCTCAGTGTTTATTGACCCCCATATAGCCGAACAGGAAGCCCGCCACCTTGCGCTTCTGGATCTCCTCGCTGCCTTCGGTGATGCGATAGCGGCGGTGATGGCGATAGATATGTTCGAACGCCTTGTGGCGCGAATAGCCCATACCGCCATGCACCTGCATCGCACGATCGGCAGACTCGCAGCACAGCCGGTTGGCCCAGTAGTTACACATGGACACCTTGTCCGACAACGTATGCTCGACCTGCGCCTGGGTGAGCTGATCCATCTCCCACGCCGTCTTGCGGATCAGGAGGCGCAGCATCTCCGCCTGTGTCGCCAGCTCGACCAGCGGAAACTGGATGCCCTGATTGCGCGCCAGCTCCTCGCCGAACGGTTTTCGTTCGCGCGCATATTTCACGCTCTCATTGATGCAATAGACCGCAGCTCCTAGCGAGCTTGCAGCCTGACGAATGCGATTTTCATGGACGAAACATTGCGCCAGTGAGAGGCCGCGGCCGATCTCGCCGAACAATGCATCCTCCGGCACGAACACATCTGTGAACGACACCCGCGGATGATCGGTGGGCATGTTGAAGGTCCACATGTATTCCTCGACCTTCACGCCATCGGCCTTCGCCGGCACGAGGAAGCAGGTGATGCCGCGCGCATCGCCGTCCTTGCCAGAGGTGCGTGCGAACAGCGCGCAATGCGTGGCCACATGCATGCCCGTGGTCCACATCTTCTCGCCATTGATCAGCCAGCCCTTGACGCCATTACGCGTGGTCTCGACCGCCGTGGTCTCCATATGCGTGGCATCGGAGCCGTGATCCGGCTCGGTCAGACCAAAGGTGATGCGATACTTTCCGGTGATCGAGCCTTCGATCATTTCCTTCTGATCGTCACGCCCGTAGCGATCGAGCATCGTGACCAATGGCAGATTGCCGACGATGGAGTGCTCGTTCTGCAGATCGTTGTGCAGGCCCAGTCCCTTGGTCGCAAAGTGTTCGCGAATAACGGCCATCCAGAGATTGCTGCCATCCTTGCCGCCATATCGCTTGGGAATGGCGAAACGCAAATGTCCCGCGGCGTCGGCGCGGTTCTTCGCCTCGCGCAGCAGCTTTTCCCAGTCGTGGCGCGGCAGTCCGCCATTGTCGAAATCGGTGCGCGCCCATTCGCGGCGGTGGTCGAAGAAGCGGATATTGTCATCCTGCTCCTCGAGCGGCTTGATCTCTCTGAGGATAAAAGCGTCGAGTTCGGCGAGATAGGCGACCAGATCGGCCGGCAAGGAGAAATCCACGGCGCTGCTCCCGATGTTTTATGCGAGCTTTGTTGCTCTTGTTAATCGGGCGATTAAGATGGCATCATCCGAGCAAGTCAAGCGCAGCACATTTATTCTGCGCAACGAAAAACACGTCAAAGCAAAACGGGAGGCCGCGATGGCTCTGCAATTCTCAACCGTCACCCGCAAGGGCCCGATCACCATCGTCACACTGTCGCGGCCGGAGGTCTACAATGCGCTGCACACCGATGCGCACAACGAATTGCATGAGGTGTTCAACGACTTCGCCAACGATCCCGAGCAGTGGGTCGCGGTGGTCACCGGCGCCGGCGACAAGGCGTTCTGCGCCGGCAACGACCTGAAATGGCAGGCCGCTGGCGGCAAGCGCGGCTGGAACACGTCGGGCTTTGCCGGCCTCACCGCACGTTTTGACTGCGACAAGCCGATCATCGCCGCGGTGAACGGCGTCGCCATGGGCGGCGGCTTCGAGATCGCGCTCGCCTGCGATCTCATCATCGCCGCCGAGAATGCCACTTTCGCATTGCCGGAGCCGCGCGTCGGCCTCGCCGCGCTCGCTGGCGGCCTGCAGCGCCTGCCGCGCCAGATCGGCATGAAGCGCGCCATGGGCATGATCCTCACCGCTCGCCATGTGAAGGCGCAGGAAGGTTATGAACTCGGTTTCGTCAACGAAGTCGTGCCGCAGGGCGAGGCGTTGAATGCGGCGCTGCGCTGGGCGGAGACGATCTGCCAGAACTCGCCGATGTCGATCCGCGCCTCCAAGCAGGCGATCCAGAAGGGGATGGCGGTCTCGCTCGAACAGGCAATCACCGAACAGCGCGATTATCCCGCCGTGAAGGCGATGGCGGCGTCGGAAGATTACATTGAAGGCCCGAAGGCATTTTCGGAGAAGCGCAAGCCGAACTGGAAGGGGAGGTAAACGCCAGGGCGTAGGATGGGTTGAGCGCAGGCGCGTAGCGCCGGAGCGATAACCCATCAGCCGAGCCCACCGCGATCGACGGACAGCATGGGTTGTCGCTCCGCTCAACCCATCCTACGTCTCCGTCTCTCTTCTATACGCCGCATAGTTCGGCTGATCGACGCTGAGCTTCGCCAGTGTCGTCTGCCACAAATGCTCCTGCACACCGGGAGTGGCGAGATCGATCTCGCCGCTCCTGATGCGATCGGCGAGAAGCTGGTTCAAATCCTTCAGCCCGCCTTCACCGAGAAGCGCTTGCAAGCGCTCCAGCTCCTCCGTTTCGCTTCTGTCGGAGAGTTGCCGCGTCACCAGATCGAGCGCGTTGATCGCCACGCGCAATTTAAAGCCCGCATGGCCGGAAATCTGTGGCGCGATATCGTTGCGGAGAAAATCCGCAACGGCCTTCACCAGTTCATCCGGCCTCGGTTCGTCCTGCATCACTCACCTCGCGGAGCAAGAAGCCTGAGCAGATCGATCTCCGTCTCCGATGCGCGGCGCCCGATCATCGCGCGCTCCATCGAATGATCCGGCCCGATCCGAAATCGCTGCATCATGCCGACGCACATCACGCCCCAGCGCAACGTGCCCATGACTTCCCAGAATTTTACACGCGCAGCATCGACCTTGACGCCGCTCGCGGCCTCATAGCCCGCGAACAATTCTTCATAGCTACCAAAACCGCCGACGGGTTTATCAATCCCGCCGAAGCGCCAGGAGTTCACGCAGATCCAGCCGAGATCCTCCATGGGATCGCCGAGATGCGCGAGCTCCCAATCAAGCACCGCGCGTACGCCATCGGCACCGATCATCAGATTGCCGTGGCGAAAATCGCCATGCACCAGCGTGACGCGCTGGGATGGACCGGGATCGTTGTCGCGCAGCCACCGCAAAGCGAGCTCGAAAACCGGCCGCGGCCAACCGAAATTATCGATCTCCTGCTGCAATTCGGCGATTTCTGTTGCGGCATCCATGCGTCGAAGTTGCGGCAAAGCAGAGGCAGGCAATCCATGGATGCCGGCGAGAATTTCCCCGCATTGCCGCGCCAGTCTCGGCCTGATGTCTGCGAATTCATCGTCGCGGAGAATCTTGCGCGGGATTGTCTCGCCAGCGACTCGCTGCATGATGAAACCGGCGCCAAGTTCGTCCGCTGCATTCAAAACATGCAACACCTTCGGCGACGGTACGCCTGCGTCATAGGCCAGTTGCATCAGCACGGCTTCGGCGTCGAGCCCGGCCGCCCGGCCGGGCGCGGCGCCATAGCCGGACGGGGCGCGGCGCAGGATCGCCCCGATGGCGCCATGGGGATGCGTGATGTCGAACGACCACGTCTCCTGGCTGGCGCCACCGGACAAACGCTTCGCATCCGCCACGCCGGTGGCGCCGGGGCACCATGACGGGGCGCTGCGTGACAGCAGCTCAGC
>WPCJ01215135.1_pt1 | contig 32129 bp, 24 predicted proteins | sample 5399831 | NCBI WGS metagenome assembly WPCJ01 (sample SAMN12869470, study PRJNA574797) | sludge metagenome | isolation source: wastewater treatment of pH10 | place: China:Beijing | collected 2019-05-20 | reverse complement strand
TCGAGATCCTCGCCGAGCGCGGCGCCGAGCGCCGCCTCATAGCCGCGCTCGACCGTGATCTTTTCCAGCACCGCCGGGAAGAGGTCGCCGGTCACCGCGTTGAGGATTTTCGCCAGGGTGTGCGCCTCGGCCTCGATGCGCGCCAGTTCGGCACGGGCTTCCTGAAGCGGCGGACGAGCCGCGCTTTCGGCCGCACGGGCATCCGCCACGGCGCTTTCGGCTGCCGCCGCTGTCCCTTCGGCGTATTCCAGCTTCGCTTCGGCCTCCTCCGCGAGAAGTTTCTTTTCGGCAGGGTCGGCAAGTGCCGCGATGCGCTGGGCGATGTCCTCGGCTTCGCGGTCGACGGCGGCGAGCTGGCGCTCCAGCCTATCGCGGCGCTCGGATGTCTCGCGCAGCGAGCGCTCGATCTGGTTGCGGGCGGCAGCCGCGTCCGCGCGTTCGGCGGTCAGTCGTGCAAGCGCCGCCTCGCTCAGCGTCAGCGCGGACGAAGCCGTCTCGAAGGCCTCCCGCGTCGACATTTCGCGCTCGGCCGACGAGGCGTGCTCGGCATTGAGCTCAGTTTCCTCGTTTTCGAGCCGCTGCAGGATTTCCGCGTTGTCCCGGATCATCTGCTCTTCGCGCGCCACGTCGGCGTCAAGCTGCTCGAGGCGGCGCGTCAACTCGGCGCTGCGGCGCTCGATGCGCGAGGCTTCTTCCTCAATCTGCGATTTCGCGATGGACAGGCGCTGGAACACGGCCGCCGCGGCTGCTTCCGCCTCGCGCAGCTCGGGCATCTTGTGCGCGCCGATGGCCTGCTCCCTGGCCGCTTCCATCTGCGCGCTGGCGCGCTCGCCGACGATCGCCGTCGCGGCCGAAAGCGCGGACTGCGCCTCGGCCTCCTGCGCCTTGGCGAGCGTCCAGCGCACATGCAGAAGCGTCGCCTCGGCCTTGCGGATGTCGGCTGAAAGGTTCTTGAAGCGTGACGCCTGCCGCGCCTGCCGCTTGAGGCTTTCGATCTGGCCTTCCAACTCGCCGACCACATCGTCGAGCCGTTCGAGGTTCTGCTCGGCGGCGCGCAGGCGAAGCTCCGCCTCGTGCCGGCGCGTGTGAAGGCCTGAAATTCCGGCCGCCTCCTCAAGCAACGCGCGACGCGCCTGCGGCTTTGCCTGGATCAGCTCGCCGATGCGGCCCTGTCCGACCATGGAAGGCGAGCGCGCGCCCGTCGACTGGTCAGCGAACAGGAGCTGCACGTCCTTGGCGCGCGCCTCCTTGCCGTTGATGCGGTAGACGGAGCCCGCCTCGCGCTCGATGCGGCGCGAGACCTGCAACTCGTCGGCGTCGTTGAAGGCGGCGGGCGCGGTCCGATCCGTGTTGTCGAGGAAAAGCGTGACTTCCGCCGTGTTGCGGGCAGGCCTCGTGCCGGACCCGGAGAAGATCACGTCGTCCATGCCGGACGCGCGCATGTTCTTGTACGAGCTTTCGCCCATCACCCAGCGCAACGCCTCGACAAGGTTCGACTTGCCGCAGCCGTTCGGCCCGACGATGCCCGTCAGGCCGCGCTCGATGACGAATTCGCCCGGTTCGACGAAGGATTTGAAGCCCAGGAGGCGCAGCCGAGAAAATTTCATGCGAACCCGCCCGGGCGCACGCCGAGGCGCGCCCGTTTACGGATGAAGCAGGCTTCAGAGCATGCCGTCGATGATCGCCGACATTTCCTCAATCGTCAGGGCCCCCTTGTAGGTGTTCCCGTTGATGAAAAAGGTAGGCGTGGAGTCGATCTTGAACTCCTCCGCGCCCCGCGTTCGCACCGCTCTCACATCGTCCAGAAGCTTTTGATCCGTCAAGCATGCCTCGAAGGACTCCTGTGAAAAACCGGCAAGCTTGGAGATTTGCAGCAGGGCGTCCTTGGCGTTGTCCACAGCCGCCCAGTTGCCCTGTTGCCGAAACAGCACGTCGATCATCGGGAAATAGTTATCCTTGGAGCAGCGCGCCAGCATGAAAGCGGCTTCCGCGCGCGGATCGAAGGGAAATTCGCGGAAGATGAGCCGCGCCTTGCCGGTGTCGATATATTTCTTCTTGATCTCAGGCAGGGTCGTTTCATGGAAATGCGCGCAGTGCGGGCAGGTCATGGACGCGTATTCGACGATGGTGACAGGCGCGTCGGCCTGGCCCAGCATCATCTCCGGCAGGGCGCCGGGCTCGATCAGTTTTGCCATGTCCACGCTGCCGGCCGATTTCGGCGCGGCGACCGGCGGCTTTGTCTCCGCTGCGGCAGGCGGAGTCTCGGCGGCGGCTGCATCCGAGGCGGGCGGGCTGGCAGGCGTTTCGGCCTTTGCGCTATCGCCGGAGTCGTTGCAAGCCGCTGCGAGAGCGGTTGCCGAAACCGCAAGCAGCGAAAGAACCGTTCTGCGGGGCAGGGGGCGTGTCATGCGAATCACCTGTTTGTGGACCGATCTTGCAATACCGGCATGCCGGAAGGCGAGCTTTCGCGCGACTTAAGCCATCCCCGTCCCCAATCCAATGGTCAAAATTGTGACCGACATCACGTTCCGGAGAGACGGGTTCACTTTTTCGCCTGTCGGGAGCCCAGCACGCTCGCGCCGAGGCGTTCGAGCGCCGCACGCAGTCCGTCATCCTCGATCTTGCCGACGACGCCTACGATTCTCTGCGTTTCGGCAGGGGCGAGCGGGCGAAGCTTCGGCCTTTCGATGCGCTCCTGGGGCCGCACGGGCTTCTGCACGATCCTGATGCGGCCGATCGCGGAGAAGCCGAGGAAGGCGTTAACGCGAGAAATGATCTCCGCGGTCTCGTGCTGGATATGGAGCGCGGCCATGCTCTCGCAGGCGACGACCAGAACCGCCGGCTCGAACGGGTCGTCGTCCTGCATCCGCCGCGGCCACTGGATCTTCTCCGGGCGCGAACGGCTGGCGAGCCGTGCGCCGACAATGTCCTCCCACGACTGGACGAGGCCGATCGATATGCCCGCCCGCTTTCGCAGCACGGGGTCCAGAATGGCGGTCGCCAGGTCGCTTACGGCGACGGCATTGCGGTCAGGCCCTTTTCCTGCCATGGGCGTCGAGCATCCAGTTTTGCCCCGAGAGGCATCATCAGAAGCAATGGCATCCACCGGAAAGCCCCGCAAGGGAGCGTTTCAGAAAGACACAGTCACGAGCACTGCCCCGGGCACAGTCGCCGGCCGGTTGCTCGCCTGGTACGACGCGCATCACCGCGATCTGCCGTGGCGCGTGCCGCCATCTGATCTCGCGGCTGGGCTCACCCCCGACCCTTACCACGTCTGGCTGTCGGAAATCATGCTCCAGCAAACAACCGTGGAGGCCGTCAAGCCGTATTTCCGCAAGTTCCTCGAAAAATGGCCCACTGTCACCGATCTCGCGCATGCTGAGGCCGACGATGTCATGAAAGCGTGGGCCGGCCTCGGTTATTATTCGCGCGCCCGTAACCTCAAGAAATGCGCCGATCTCGTGGCCGCCGATCTTGGGGGGACATTTCCCTGCGACGAACAGGGGCTCAGGAACCTGCCCGGAATAGGCGCCTATACGGCTGCCGCGATCGCGGCGATCGCCTTCGGCCGCAGAGCCGTTGTCGTCGACGGAAATGTCGAGCGCGTCACGTCGCGGTTGTTCGAAATCCGCACGCCACTGCCAGAGGCCAAGTCCGAGATACGAGATGTGCTCGAGGAGATCGTGCCGGACGACCGTTCGGGCGACTTCGCGCAGGCTATGATGGACCTTGGCGCGACGATCTGCACCCCGAAGCGTCCGCGCTGCATGCTTTGCCCGCTGCGCGACGATTGCCGGGCGATCCTGACGGGCGATCCCGAGCCTCTTCCCGTGAAGGGCAGGAAGGCCGAGAAGCCATTGCGGCGGGGCGCGGCCTTCGTCGCCGTCAGTATGGAAGGTTCCATCCTGCTCAGGAAGCGGGCGGACAAGGGCCTGCTTGGCGGCATGAGCGAGGTTCCGACGACTGGTTGGACGGCGCGTGTGAACGGCGAGCGCACCGCGGAAAGCGCGCCCTTCGCGGCCGACTGGAAGCGCGCGGGCAGCATATTCCACGTCTTCACGCATTTCTCGCTCGAACTGGACGTCTATCGCGCCGATGTGTCGTCAGTGGATACGGATCGCGACCACTGGTGGTCGCCGCTGTCGGCAATTCACGACGAGGCATTGCCGACCGTCATGAAAAAGGTGATCGAATCTGCCATTCCCGGCGCGACCAAGCGCAGGCAGTGAGCACTGAAAGGATCAGCATGAGCGGGATACGTCACATCGTCTTCGACATTGGGAGAGTGCTGATCCACTACGATCCCGACCTGCCGTTCAGCCGGCTGATCCCCGACACGGAGGCGCGTCGCTGGTTCTTCGACAATGTGTGCACGTCGGCCTGGAACATCGAGCAGGATCGCGGACGCCGCTGGGAGGATGCCGAAGCGGAACTCGTGGCGATCCATCCCGGGCACGAGGAGAACATCCGCAATTTCCGCCGCCACTGGCACGAGATGGTGCCGCACGCCTATGACGACAGCGTCTCTCTGATGGAACGGCTGATCGATGCGGGAAACGACGTGACGATGCTGACCAACTGGGCGGCCGACACTTTCGCAGAGGCGCGGTCGCGGTTTCCCTTCCTGCAGAAGCCGCGCGGCGTGACCGTCTCGGGCGAGATCGGGCTGATCAAGCCGGACCCTGCCATCTACCATCTCCATGTGGCGAGCTTCGGCGTCGTGCCTTCCGCGACGCTTTTCATCGACGACAGCCAGAAAAACGTCGATGCCGCGATCGATGCCGGCTGGCAGGCCGTGCTGTTCACAGGCGCGGGGCCACTTGAAGCGGATCTGCGCCGCCTCGGCGTCCCGTTCTGACAGGGCGGGGCGGGTTCAGGCCCCCGCCCGTTCCATGCCGAGGCGGGCGATACGGCGTAGCTCGTCGATCTGGGTCAGGCCGCCATTGCGCTCGTAGTGCCAGAAGGTCCAGCCGTTGCAGGCGTCGAGCCCCTGCACCTCGGCGCCGACGCGATGGATCGAGCCGGCGAATTCGCCGGATGCGAGCGTTCCGTCGGCGCGCACCTTGGCGGTGAAGCGGCGCTTTGAATCGTACAGCCGGGTGCCGGGCTTCATCACGCCCGCGTCGATCAGGCTGACGAAGGCGACGCGCGGTTCGGCGCGCTTGCCGGCCATCGTCGTCAGGTCCTCGACGGCCATCGGCCGCACCGCCGCGATACGTTCGTTCGCGGCGTCGATATAGTCCTGCTCGCGCTCGATCCCGACGAAGTTGCGGCCGAGGCGCTTGGCCACCGCGCCCGTGGTGCCCGACCCGAAGAAGGGATCGAGGACGACGTCGCCGGCCTTGGTCGAGGACAGCATGACGCGGGCGAGCAGGGCTTCCGGCTTCTGCGTCGGATGCAGCTTGTCGCCCTTCTCGTTCTTCAGACGCTCGGAACCCGTGCAGATCGGGAACAGCCAGTCCGAGCGCATCTGCACGTCGTCATTGGCTGCCTTCATGGCTTCGTAGTTGAACGTGTAGCCCTTGGCGTTCTGGTCGCGCGAGGCCCAGATCATGGTCTCATGCGCGTTCTGGAAGCGGCGGCCGCGGAAGTTGGGCATCGGGTTTGTCTTGCGCCACACGATGTCGTTGAGAACCCAGAAGCCCAGATCCTGCATGATGGAACCGACGCGGAAGATGTTGTGGTAGGAGCCGATCACCCAGATCGTTCCCGAGGGCTTCAGGACGCGCCGCGCGGCCAGAAGCCATGCACGGGTGAAGGCGTCATAGGCCGCGAAGCTGTCGAACTGGTCCCAGTGGTCGTCTACCGCGTCCACCTTGGACTGGTCCGGGCGATGCAGGTCGCCCGCGAGCTGTAGATTGTAGGGTGGATCGGCAAAGACCACGTCGACCGATTTCTCGGGCAGTCGGTCGAGCGCCGCCACGCAGTCGCCCTTGATGATCGTGTTCAGCCAGGCCGGCTGGCGGGAATCGGATGGAGAGATGTCGAGAAGTGCCGCTGCGGACATGCTGGTACTCAAAACACGCGTTACGTTTACTGGGCGTTATGGTTACCTTTCTCGGTAAAAATTTAATGAAGGCGCCGGCCGGAAATTTGCCGGGGAGGGCTGCTTGGTGTATGGCGCCGGCCTTGCAGTCGTTTCCGGAACTTCCACATGCCCCAGCCAGACCTCGTCATATTCGACTTCGACGGCGTGATCGTCGATAGCGAGATCGTCGCGGCCCGCATCCAGGCCGACCTGATCAGCAAGGCTGGCTACGAGGTATCGGGAGAGGAGCTGTCTCAGCTCTATGCGGGACTGACGTTCAAGGACATCCTGCTCCGGATCGAGGAGGTTTCGGCGATCCCATTCCAGGCGTCGCTGATCGAGCAGGCCGAGGAACTGGTCGACAGGCGCCTGCGCGCCGATGTTCCCCTGATCGAAGGAGCGCGCAACGCCATTGCCTCGGTGACGGCGCAGCGCTGCATCTGTTCGAATTCCATCGGCGAGCGCGTCAATTTCATGGTCGAGAAGAACGGCCTGGGGCCGTTCTTCTCGGGCCGCGTATTCTCCTCGCTGGACACGCCGACTGGCCGCCCGAAACCCGCACCGGACGTCTTCCTGCATGCCGCGAAGACCCTCGAGGCAAACCCTGCCGATACGTTCGTGATCGAGGATTCCGTGCACGGCATAGCCGGAGCGAAGGCGGCCGGAATGCGTGTCATAGGCTTCACGGGCGCGTCGCACAGCTATCCCGGGCATGCCGATGTGCTCACCGAGGCGGGCGCCGAAACCGTGATCCGGCGATGGGCCGATTTCCCCGGCGTCGTCGCCGCGCTGTCGGAATGGTCGGCGGACGCCTAGATGCAGTCGGTGCTCGCACGCGCTTTCGCCGACATACGCTCGGCGTTCGAAAAGCGCAGCGTCTGGTGGGCGCTTGCCTCTGAGGATGTCGCCGATTCGCACAGGCGAACGTTCCTCGGGCCGTTCTGGCCGCTGCTGAACTATCTGCTATTCTGCGGCTCGATATTGCTGGTCCTCGGCAGCGGAGCCCATCCGTACAATTTCACAGTCTTCGTGGCGACCGGACTTCTGGTCTGGCTGTTCATCAGCGACGTGCTGACGACAAGCGCGACACTGTTCCTGCGCGAGGCGAGCTTCATCAAGGGCACGGTCCTGCCGATCTCCATCTATGTGCTACGGCAGACCAGCCACAACATGATACGTTCCATCTACGCCCTCGCGGGCGCCATACCTGTGATCCTGTATGCCGGGATCACGCCCAGCCCCGCCTTGCTCACCGTGTTGCCGGCGCTGCTGCTCGTCCTGGCCACGGCGCCTGCCGTGGCCGTCGTCCTCGGTTTCGCGGGCGTCTTCTTTCCCGATTTCCAGCATATCGTCCCCAACGCCATGCGGCTGCTGTTCTTCGTCACGCCCATCTTCTGGAAGCATGACGGAAGAGGCGGGATGCTAGGTTTCCTCTATCACTGGAATCCGCTGACCCATTATGTCGATATCGTCAGGGTCCCCGTAGTGGACGGCACCGTGCCGGTGACCTCCTGGATCATTGCGGGCGTGGTGACAGCCTGCCTGTCAGCCACGGCCCTGATCCTGCTCGGCAAGTACAACCGCAAGATCGTCTTCATGCTTTAGTGGCCGCCCGGCTCAGTTGTAGTCGCCGGTCGCCGCGTTGCCGGCGGCGTTTCCGGGGAAATAGTTCGCGCCGCCACCTCCCGTGTTGATATGGCCGGCAGTGGCGGAAATGTAGCGCGTTCCCGTCGCCGGGCCTGAGAATGTCAGCACGCTGGCCAATATACCGCCGCCATTGCTGGCCGCGCAGAATGCCGACGAGAACGCCGGCGTACCGTTGATCGTGACGGTCTTGACGTCGTTTCGCATGAACGCCTGGTACTGGACGTCCATGTGGCAGACCGCGCCGCCCGAGATCGTGTAGGCTGATCCGCATTCGAGATATGCGCCGGCTGAGGCGAGCAGCATGTGCCGGCTGCCGCAGGCCCCGAATTCAATGCCGGCTCCGAGCATTATCTTGCCTGCCGCGTTCATGCGGATGCCTGACGCTCCCGGACCGCCGGTGATCTTCAGAGACTGGACCGTAAGCAGGCCGCTCAGCGCGGCCGACACCAGGATCGCGCCTGAGGCCGACGAGGTCGAGATGGTTGTGCTGCCGGCGCCGCTGCCTGAAAGGAGGACATTGCCTCCTACCCAGGGGCTGTGAAAATTGACGCCCGCGAACGTCCCCGCTCCAACGAAGATGGTTGCGGTGAAGCCGTTGAGGTCGAGCTTGGTGATCGTGTCGTGTGCCTTCTGGATCGTCAGGAATGCGCCTCCCGCCGAATCCGTCAGGCCGGTATTGCCGTCCGAACCATCGGCGCGGACATAGTAGCTCCTGTCCGCGTTGAGCAGGTCGCGCACGTGACGCCGCGCCACGATCTGGTCGGCGTGGTCGAGCGCCAGCGCGGCAGGGAGCGTGACGCGCCCGCTCGCGGCGTCGACATTCACCGCATCGATCCAGCCTGTACCGTCGGGCGAGACCTTCACATGCCAGTTGTCGTCGCCCGTGAGGCCGAACTCCGCGCGACCCGAAAAGCCCGATTGGAAGATGAGCGATGCGGTGTCCGCCGGGGCTGCCTTGTTGATCTTCAGCCTGTGGTTGCCGCCTTCCTCGTCGAAGAGGGACGCGCTGCTTTTCACGGACAGCCGGTTAGTGGCGTCGGCAGTACGGTTGACGCCAACCAACGGTGCCGGGTTAACGCCGCCCGGTGCGCCGTCGATCCAGTCCGCCCCGTCATAAACGACCAGCCGGTTCTCGTCCTCGACCCATAGCAGCCAGCCGGCCCTCGGCGTCAGGAACGCCCACGCGCCGTCCTGCCATGCGGCGATCCTGCCTTCCTTGACCGCCCACGCCGCGACGGGGCTGGCCGCGACCAGAAAGCGCTCCCCCTCTTGCGGCGAGGCGGGCGGCACGGACAGGTCGCGATCCTTGACCGAAAGCTGCACGATCGCATCGAGCGCGCGGATAGCTTCGTTGTGCGTCACATGCTTCTGCGCCTGCGACGGCATGATGTACGGAAGGTTCAGATTGGTGGACTGTTCCATGAGGGCTCCTTGATCCATTGCAAGCATCGATTTTACCCGCACATCTGGGGCCGTGGACAAAGCTGACCGGGGAGGATGTTTCGCCAAAGGAGCGCAATGCTTGAAGTGACATATGGAGTGATTTGCTTTCCGGTGGTCTTTTGGCTAGTGGCGGAAAAGACGCAGGAGCTTTCAGGTATCGACAAGTCTTCTACAGGCCCTTGCTATGCCTAGCCTGAGGCGGACCCCGAACCCGGATCGGATGCTTTCCCGGCACATGATCCCCAGCCAGACCGCAGAGCCGGTCCAGCCTCGTGTGAGCCATGCCGGGGACTGACGGAGCTTTTGTGCGATGGCTGGGAGGCTTGCCGCGGGGGACCAAGAAGTTCCTGCTTGTGGGCCTTGATACCGTTTCGCTGATCCTGTTGCTCTGGATAAGCTTCTCCATCCGGCTCGGACATTTTTTCGTGCCCAATTCCGGACAGACCCTGCTGATCCTCGCGGCGCCGGTCATCGCTGTCCCGATCTTTGCATGGATGGGGCTCTACCGTTCCGTCGTGCGCTACCTTCCGGGAAAGGCGATATGGCCGATCGTCGTCGCCGTCACGGTCGCCGTGTTCGCCTGGGTCAGCCTGGCCTTCCTGACGCAGATGACCGGGGTGCGGGGGCTGCCGCGTTCCATCCCGATCTACTTCTGGTGCTTCAGCCTGATTGCGATCGCGGGCAGCCGATATGGAGCGCAGTGGCTGCTGGCCAGAGGAGCCACGCCTCGCGCATACGTGCTGCGGACGCTGATCTTCGGAACCGGGAATGCCGCCGTCCAGCTGGCGACGGCGCTCACCAGGGCGCATGAGAGGGAAGTCACAGGCTTCGTGACCGATGACAGCTCGCTGCAGGGCATGAAGATGATGGGCCTGCGCATCTATCCGCTGTCCGGCCTCGAGAAAGTGATCGCCAATTTCGGAATCGACGAGGTGATATCGGTCCTGCCACTGCCCGACGGGGTCTCGCAACGCGACCTCGTCATGCGGTTCTCGTCGCTTCCCGCACGATTGCGCATATTGCCTCCGATCACCGATCTCGCGGCGGGAAGATATTCGATCAGCAATGTGCGCGACATCGACATCGACGATCTCTTGCGCCGCTCGCCCGTTCCCGCCGACCCCGACCTGATGCGCGGCGTCATCGAGGGGCGGGTGATCCTTGTGACGGGTGCGGCAGGCTCCATCGGCTCCGAGCTCTGCCGCACGGTTGCGGATTTGAAGCCCGCTAAACTCCTGCTGCTCGATTTCAATGAGCACGGCATGTTCCAGATCGCGCGCGAGCTGGCGCGGAACGCCGGCTTCCCGGTCGTGCGCCTGCTGGGTTCGGTGACGGATGCGAGCCTGGTCAGGCAGGTGCTCGCCGAGCATAGGGTGGATACCGTTTATCATTGCGCCGCGTTCAAGCATGTCTCGCTGGTCGAGGAGAACTGCCTTGAGGGCGCCAGGAACAATGTGCTCGGTACGTGGACCATGGCCGAGGCCGCCTACGACTGCGGCGTCCGCAATTTCATCCTGATCTCGTCGGACAAGGCGGTTAATCCGGCAAGCGTCATGGGTGCCACCAAGCGCTGGTCGGAACGGATCGTTCTTTATCAAAGCATGCGCAAGCGTGCCGTCGAAGGCCGTTTCGCCTGTGTGCGCTTCGGCAATGTCGTCGGCTCCAGCGGCTCGGTGGTTCCGCTGTTCAGGGAGCAGATCGCCGCCGGCGGCCCGGTCACGGTGACGCATGAGGACATGACCCGCTATTTCATGTCCGTCCGCGAGGCGACGGAACTGATCGTGCAGGCGACGGCGCTCTCGGCGACGGGTGACATATTGCTGCTGGACATGGGCGATCCCGTACGCATCAAAGACTTGGCCGAGGACATGATCGTTCTCGCCGGGCGCAGCCTTCGAAGCCCGGCCAATCCTGCTGGCGACATCGAGATCGTGATCGTTGGAGCGGCCGAGGGCGAGAAGCTGCATGAGGAGCTGACGCACGACCCGGCGGGAATCGCGCCCACTTCGCACCCAAAAATCCTCCGCACGAGCCGGATGGAAATGCTGCCGGTCGACCTGCCGCACTGGGTCGGCGACCTTGCCGGGTGCATCGAGGCGCGCGACGAGGCCGCTGTCCGCCAAAAGCTCTTTGACGCGACCTGATGGCGGGAATGGAGCCGACGCAGCGCTCGCACAGAGTTGCCATCCTGCTGGCGACGAGCAACGGGGCCGCTTTTCTCGACGAGCAGCTTCGTTCGCTGGAGGAGCAGACGCATCCGGCCATCGATATCTGGGTTTCAGACGACGGGTCGCGCGACGGGACGTGGCCTATGCTCGAGACGTGGCAGGGACGTTGGACCAAGGGCACGTTCCGGATAACGGCTGGCCCCTGCAAGGGGTTCGCCGAGAATTTCCGTTCCCTGATCCGCAATGGCGACATCGGGGCCGACTATTTCGCCTTTTGCGACCAGGACGATATCTGGGAGCCGGACAAGCTGGAGAAGGCGATTGGCTGGATGGACGGCCAGAACGATGCAGCACGGCCGCTGCTGTTCTGCTCGCGCACTCTCACCGTCACGCAGGACGGTACGCCGGTCGGTCATTCGCCGCTGTTCCGCCGCCTGCCGTCCTTCCGCAACGCATTGGTGCAAAGCATCGCCGGTGGCAACACCATGCTCCTAAACCGCGCGGCGCGGGACCTCGTGGCGATCGCCTCCAGCCGCACGGGTTTCGTGAGCCATGACTGGTGGGCCTACATGATCGTCACCGGGGCTGGCGGGACGGTGTACTACAGCGCAACGCCTTTCGTGCGCTATCGCCAGCACGGCGCCAACGTGGTCGGCGCCAACAATTCGTGGCGGGCTCGTGTGGTCAGGTTCAGGAGCCTTTTCCAGGGCCGGTTCGCCCGGTGGAACGAACAGAACATCGACGGTCTGGAACGCAATCGCGACCTGCTCACGCCGGATGCGCTGATGGTCCTCGACGCGTTCACGCAAGCGCGGCGTCGCAATATCCTCGCCTCGGCTTTGCTGCTGCGCAGGTCGGGCGTCTACCGTCAGACCTTCGCCAGCACGGCGCTCCTGCGCGTGTCGGTCCTTGTCGGGCTGCTCTGAGCGTGAAACGGACCTTCGATATCCTGCTCGCCTTGCCCCTCATGGTGGCGACGGCTCCGATAATCCTGTGCCTCTGCGTGCTGATCCGGTTGGATTCGCCCGGCCCGGCGATCTTTTCGCAAGAGCGCGTCGGTCGTCATGGAAAGCGGTTTGCCTGCCACAAGCTCAGGACCATGCGCGTCGGCACGCCGTCCCTGCCTACGCACGAGATGCCCGGCAATGCGATTACCCGTTTGGGACGCCGCCTGCGCGCGACGAAACTGGACGAGCTTCCCCAGCTCTGGAACGTCATCGCGGGACAGATGAGTCTCGTTGGCCCGCGCCCCTGCCTGCCGAGCCAGGCAGCGCTGATCGAGCATCGTGCAAAGCTGGGCGTCCTGTCGCTGAGACCCGGCATTACCGGACTTTCGCAGGTCCGCGGGATAGACATGTCCGATCCGGAACGATGCGCACGGACCGACGCGGAGTATCTCGGCTCGCGCTCCCTCTATCTGGACTTCGTCATACTGCTGAGGACCGTCTCGGGTTCACGCTGATCGGGCAGGGGACCGCGCGGCTTCAGGATCGACGTGCCTGCGGCGAGGTAGGTGCCGACGCAAAGATACGTCACCAGCATCGCGTCGAGGATGTCGTGGCCGATCAGTATGCCCGTCAGGCCGTTGACGACATAGACGATCACGGCGCTCAGAAGGATCGAGGCTCCGAGCCGCTGGTTGTCGTTGTCGGTCCGCGCAAGCGTCCTGACGGCGATCGTAGCGGCGGCCACGAAGATGCCGGCCAGGGACAGCAGTCCGAGCAGCCCGGCCTCGACCCAGGCGGTCAGGAAGCCATTGTGGAAATGTGTGTAGCGCGTCCCGACGCCTAGCTTTTCGAACTCGTTGCGGATACGGGTCTTCGAGGCCTGCGGACCGTGACCCAGAAACGGCTTCTCGCGCACCGCCTCCATCGCGAATTCCCAGAGCTTTCCGCGGTTGCCGAGCGATGTGTCGAAGTTCCCCTTGGTGGTCAGTTCATGGATATCCTTGCCGAGCGCGGATATTCTCGCCGGAATCACCTGCATCGCCACCAGCGTGACCGCCAGCACGCCGATCATCGCGCCTGAAACGGCGATGGTCGAGTTCCACGCATGCCGCCGGTCGCGATAGACCCAGAGCAACGTTCCGCTTGCGATGAACAGCGCGACCCAGCTCATGCGCGCGCCGGAATAGAGCACGGCTATGCTGCCCGCGAAGTAGGCTCCGAACAACAGGGTCGCAGACATGCCCGAACGGCTGAAGGCTCCTGCAAGGGCAATGGTGGAGGCCATAGTCGTGACCATGGCGAAGATGATGGCGTTGCCGGCGCCACCTTCCGCCCGCTGGCCCAGAAAGTGGAACTGGGCAAACGCCAGCAGCAATGCGCCGTAGCAGGCGATCATGCTCCCATTGATCGCGCTTCGGGCGATGGTCGGGTGCCTCGACAGGCACCAGCTCGAATAGAGGAACGGAAACAGGAGCAGTGTGACGACAGGCAGCAGCAGCGTCCATTTCGGCGCGGGATTGGCCGCCAGCGCAAGGATATAGGCGCCGCAATAGATATAGATCGGTATCGCAATAAGGCGCATCGCCCGGTCGCGGCTGAGGCGGATGATGCCGCGGATGCGTTCGATCACCCCGCCGACCGCGCCCGCATTGACGACGAAGCTGACCGCCGATCCGGCGATCGGCGCGAGCGAAAAGCAGGCAAGGGTGAAGAGTTCTGTGCGGCGGTCGTCATGCTCTCGCAACCAGCTCGGTACTACAAGCGACTTTCTGTCGAACATTCCCTTTGGACCTGCGAGATTCTGTAAGCGCATCGCCCGGAACGATAGCGGAGACAGGCCGATATGCGCATCAAGAATTGTATCAGCGTGTATTCGCGGGGCGCGCCGGATTGCCAGATGCAGACAGGAGGAATAGGGAACGGCGTTCCACGACTCGCCGTATCCACGCAAATCAAAACCCCGGCCAGGCGATCTTTAGTCGACTTCTGCTTGAGAATGGGCTGTATTGTGAGAATATCCGCGCCAGTTCCGGTTTAGTCGCCGTTCTTTACTCTTACGTCGCACCCCGTGTAGCAGGCACCCTGAAAGCTCCTCGATGCTCGCCCGATTGACCCATCTCGACCGTCTTGAGGCCGAGGCCATCCATATTTTCCGCGAGGTGGCGGCGACCTTTGCAAACCCGGTCATGCTCTATTCGGTAGGCAAGGATTCCTCGGTCCTGCTGCATCTGGCGATCAAGGCCTTCTATCCTGCCCGGCCTCCATTTCCGTTCCTTCACGTCGACACGACATGGAAGTTCAGGGAGATGATCGAGTTTCGAGACCAGATGGCGCGCAAGCTCGGCTTCGACCTTCTGGTCCATGTCAACGAGGACGGTGTCCGCAAGAACATCAACCCGTTCGACCACGGCTCGAACGTCCACACCCACGTCATGAAGACGGTCGCGCTGCGTCAGGCGCTGGACAAATACGGTTTCGACGCCGCTTTTGGCGGCGCGCGCCGCGACGAGGAGAAATCGCGCGCCAAGGAGCGCATCTTCTCGTTTCGCAACGCGCAGCACGCATGGGATCCCAAGCGTCAGCGTCCGGAGATGTGGAAGATCTACAACACGCGCGTTTCGCCCGGTGAGTCGATCCGCGTCTTCCCGCTGTCCAACTGGACCGAACTCGATATCTGGCAGTATATCTTGCAGGAAGACATCCCGATCGTGCCGCTCTATTTCGCCGGGCGGCGGCCTGTCGTGGAACGCGACGGCATGCTGATCCTGCGTGACGACGACCGCATGAAGCTCTACCCCGGCGAGGCGGTGGAGAACAGGCTCGTGCGGTTCAGGACGCTGGGCTGCTATCCGCTCACGGGCGCGGTGGAATCCTCCGCAGACACGCTCGAGGAGATTGTCAGCGAGATGTTGGTCGCCAGGACTTCGGAGCGGCAGGGCCGTCTCATCGATCGCGACGAAGCCGGGTCGATGGAAAAGAAGAAGCGCGAGGGGTATTTCTGAAAAATGCCCAATCTGCAGGTCGAAGAACCCGTCTCCGCTGCCGACGCAGTGCGCGATTATCTTGAGGGCCAGAAGCGGAAGACGCTCCTTCGTTTCCTCACCTGCGGCTCAGTCGATGACGGAAAGTCGACGCTCATCGGCCGCCTGCTTGCCGATACGCGCCAGATATTCGAGGATCAGCTCAGCGCGCTGGAGCACGATTCGAGACGGCACGGAACGACCGGCGACGAGATCGATTTCGCGCTTCTGGTGGACGGGCTCGAAGCGGAGCGCGAGCAGGGCATCACCATAGACGTCGCCTACCGCTTCTTCTCCACCGCCAGGCGCAAGTTCATCGTCGCCGATACGCCCGGCCATGAGCAATACACGCGCAACATGGCGACCGGCGCATCCACCGCCGATCTGGCTATCGTTCTCGTGGACGCCCGGCAGGGCGTCGTCGACCAGACGCGGCGCCATTCGATCATCGCCTCGCTTCTCGGCATTCGCAATGTCGTAGTCGCCATCAACAAGATCGACCTCGTCGACTTTGACCAGGCTGTCTTCGACGGGATTGCCGCGGACTACCGGGCATTCGCCGGAGAGCTGGGTTTCACATCCGTAGTGGCCATCCCGATCTCCGCGCGCTATGGCGACAATGTCACGACGCGCTCGCAGCGCCTGGGCTGGTATGCCGGTCCAACACTGCTCGACCATCTGGAAACGATCGCCGTCGACGATGCTGCGGCCGCCAGTCCGTTTCGTTTCCCTATCCAGTACGTCAATCGCCCCAATCTCGATTTTCGCGGGCTTGCCGGCTCGGTCGCCTCGGGAGCCATCGCGGTCGGCGACGAGGTGATTGTTGCCAAATCCGGCAAGTCCACGAGGATCAGGCGAATCGTCGCGCAGGGCGGCGATCTGCCTGTCGCCGTCAGCGGGCAGGCGGTCACGCTCGTCCTCGGCGACGAGGTCGAGGCGTCGCGCGGCAATATGCTGGCCGCTCCGGCATCTCGTCCGCAGGTCTCCGACCAGTTTTCCGCAAATGTCGTCTGGTTCGACGAGGACGGGCTGAAGCCGGGCCGGTCCTACATGCTGCGCACAGAGACCGATCAGGCAGGGGCGACCGTCACCGAACTGAAATACCGCCTGAACGTCAATAATTTCGCCCGCGAGGCCGCCAAGTCGCTGGAGATGAACGAGGTCGGCGTCTGCAACATCTCCACGCAGTCGCCGGTTGCCTTCGATACCTTCGCCGAGAATCGGACGACGGGCGCATTCATCCTGATCGACCGCATGACCAATGCGACGGTGGGTGCAGGCATGATCCTGCACGGGCTGCGGCGTGCGGAGAACATCCACTGGCAGTCGCTGGACGTGAACAAGCAGGAGCGCGCGCTGGCCAAGAACCAGCGTCCGGGCGTGTTCTGGTTCACCGGCCTGTCGGGTTCGGGAAAATCGACCATCGCCAATCTGTTCGAGAAGAAGCTCCACGCTGAGGGCCGCCACACCTACATCCTCGACGGCGACAATGTCCGGCACGGGCTCAATCGCGATCTCGGCTTCACCGACGCCGATCGTGTCGAGAACATCCGGCGCGTCGCGGAAGTGGCCAAGCTGATGGCGGATGCCGGCCTTATCGTCATCGTCTCCTTCATCTCGCCGTTCCGCGCCGAGCGGCGGATGGCGCGCGAGATGATCGAGAAAGGCGAGTTCATCGAGGTCTTCGTGGATACGCCCTTCGAGGAATGCGCCAGGCGCGATCCGAAGGGGCTTTACGCGCGGGCGCTGAGCGGCGAACTGAAGAACTTCACCGGCGTCGATTCGCCCTATGAAGCGCCGGAGACCCCTGAAATCCATCTGCGGACGCTAGGCAGGGCGCCCGATGAAATGGTGGAGACCCTCGAGACATGGCTGCGCGAACGTGACATTGCAAGGCAACGCGAACGGTACGACGACGGTGAGGGAATCTGACTACGCAGCGATACAGCAGCTTTTCGAGCGGCTGGCTGTCGAGGCCGGCTGGCGGATTGTGGAGATATTCCACACCGGCTGCGCGGTGAGCGAGAAGCATGACGCCTCTCCCGTCACTGAGGCCGACCAGGCGGCGGAACTGATCATCCTCAAGGGGCTCCGAGAGGGATTTCCCGAAATACCCTGCGTAGCGGAGGAGGAGGTCTCGGCGGGCATCCTGCCAGATAGGCTGGACGATGCTTTCTTCATCGTCGATCCGCTCGACGGCACCAAAGAATTCATCAACCGCAGCGGCGACTTCACTGTCAACATCGCGCTTGTGCAGGGCGGCGAGCCGCGGATCGGCGTCGTCTACGCTCCGATGAGCCGGCGCTTCTTCTCGGCCCGCCCTGGTAGGGCCGAATCCATCGAGCTTGACGCGCAAGACCGTATCGCCGCGCGCCGCGCCATATCCGTGCGCCAGAAGCCGTCGACGCCGACGATCGTCGCCAGCCGCTCGCACAGGACGCCGGAAACCGACAGCTTCATACGCGGTTTCGAGACCGCCGAGATCGTCTCCGTCGGATCGTCCCTGAAATTCTGCCTGATCGCCTGCGGCGAGGCCGACATCTATCCGCGCTTCGGCCGCACCATGGAGTGGGACACGGCGGCGGGCGATGCCGTCCTGCGCGCGTCCGGCGGCTCGACCTCGACCATCGACGGACTTCCGCTCGCCTACGGCAAGCGCGGCCAGCCGCACGACAGCGACTTCGCCAATCCGCATTTCATAGCAAGGGGCGGCTGAACCAGCGGCGCTTATTCCGCCGCGAGCTTCGATGAATTGCTGCCGACGAAGTTGCGAATCGTGGAGATGATCCGGTCCTGGTCCTCGACGCTCAGATAGGGGTGCATCGGCAGGCACAGGATGCGTCCGGGCAGGGATTCCGAAACGGGCAACCCGCCCGGCGCGGTCGGATAGCGGTTATAGGCAAGCTGGCTGTGCAGCGGCTTGACGTAGTAGATGACCGAAGGGATGCCGTTTTCCTGGAGATGCGCCTTCAGCGCGTCGCGGTTCGGTGTCTCTATCGCATACTGAGCCCAGGCCGAGCGCGTGCCCGGCAGGTTAGCGGAGGCCGTGACCACGTCGCCGAGGCCCTCCGCGTAGCGCGCGGCGACGGCCTGCCGCGCGACCATCTCCTCCTCCAGGATCGCGAGCTTTTCGAGGAGGATTGCCGCCTGCAGCGTGTCGAGGCGCGAATTGATGCCGACATGGATATTGTCGTACTGCGTCTCGCCCTTGCCGTGGAAGGCGAAGGAGCGGAGCCTGTCGGCGAGCACGGCGTCGTTGGTGAACATCGCGCCGCCGTCGCCATAGCAGCCGAGCGGCTTGGCCGGATAGAAGCTGGTCCCTGCGACGTGGCCGAACGAGCCGCACATGCGCTCGCCTGACGAGCCGCCGATGGACTGCGCGGCATCCTCGATGACCAGCAGGCCCTCGCGCTGCGCGATCCGCATGACCGCCTCGTAGTCGGCGCTCAGGCCGAAAAGGTCGACGGGGATGATCGCCTTCGGCTTCAGCCGACCCCCGGCCTTGACCATGGCGATGGCCGCCTCGAGACTGTCGATATCGATGTTGTAGGTGCCGGCGTCTATGTCGACGAAGACCGGCTCGGCCTTGGCCAGCGCCACCACCTCGGCGGTCGCCGCGAAGGTGAAGCTCGGAACAAATACGGCGTCGCCCGGCCCGATCCCCGATGCATAGAGGGGCAGCAGCAGCGCGTCCGTGCCGTTGGCGCATGCCACGCAATGGTCCACGCCGACATAGGCCGCCAGCTTCGCTTCCAGCTCGGCGACCTGAGGTCCGAGTATGTACCGGCCATCCTGGATAACGTTGTCTATGGCAGCCTTCAAACGGTCGCCGATGCGCTCACGCTGAGCGCCAAGATCAATGAACTGCATGTGGATCGCTATCGCCCTGAATCTCATGCCGCTGATAGCAGACAAGATTCCGTGGAGAAAGCCAGTGGGCCTGACGGCTCAGGGAGTGCGGATTTGCTATGTTACCGCGCCTGTACCGCCGAAATGGCGTATCGCCCGGCTTTTTGCGCACCGGCGCTTGGCTTGCGAATCTTGCGAAACATAAAGTGATCGGAGAAACGGCCGAAATCAGCGCTTTACAGAAGCCGACTCAGGAAAGCTCGTAGCGCCATGGCGGGTTCGCGCCGGCACGCGATACGGTGACGCTCGCCACCTCCGTACCGAGCGTGAGCGCCTTGTGGATCGTGTCTTCAGAGAGGTTCGCGATCCGCATTTTCGTCAGCGCCTTCTGCTCCTGAAAGGACGCAAGCACGCCGGCGTTGAACGTGTCGCCCGCGCCGACCGTGTCGACGATGGTCACGGGCTTCGGGATCACCGTCACCTTTGCGGCCCTACTGTATGCCGTCGCGCCTCCTGCCCCCTGCGTCAGCACGATCAGCCGGGGGCCGAGGTCCAGCCATCGGGCGATGATGTCCTCCTTCGCCCCGGCCTCGCCGAACCAGGCGAGGTCGTCGTCCGAGACCTTCACTATGTCGGCTATCGCGACCATGCGCCGGATGCGGGCGAGGTGGCTTTCGCGGTCCGGGATAAATGCCGGCCTGAGGTTTGGATCGAGCATGGTGACCCTCCGTCCGGCCTCGCGGCGCATCAGCGCCTCGTAGGTCGAACCGCACGGCTCGGGTATCAGGCTGATGCCGCCGAACAGAAGCGCCTCGACGTCATCCTCCAGATCGGGCAGGTCGGCCTGCGACAGCATCCGGCCTGCCGTCGCCTCGTCGTAGAAGACATAGCTGGCCTGCCCGTCGACAAGCCGCACGAAGGCGAGCGTGGTCGGGCGGGGGGAAACGGATGCGTAGCGGAAGCCGACGCCGCTCTGCGCGAGCGACGCCTGCAACTGCTCGCCGAACAGGTCTGACGAAAGCCCCGAAAAGAACTCGACGCCGATGCCAAGCCGACCGAGCGCGATCGCCGTGTTGAAGACGGCGCCGCCCGAATAGGGCGCGAAAGCGGGCTCATCGAGCGTGGATTGGCGCGGCAGCATGTCGATCAGCGCCTCGCCGCAACAGATGATCATGTCCCCAAATCCCCGATCGGCGCGCCGGTTGCACGCTGCGGCTTCCTTACAGCCGGCATCCGCACCCCGCAACGGCCTGTGTCCAGGGGAAGGTCACGGCTGACCGCCCGGCGGAGCCTGCCGCGGCTGCGCGGTCGCACCGACGAGGAAACGTTCGGACAGCGGCAGGCTCGCACCGCCGAGCGCGCGCGCATGCACGCCCACCGTTCCCTCCCGCACGTCGGGCAGATGAAGCCCTTCCACGTCGATGGTGGAAAGCGATTTTTGCACGGCCTTGACCAGAGTCGCGCGCGCGGAAGCCGGCATCCAGCCGTCGATGACCGCGGCCTCGAAGTCGATCAGCGAGGCGGCGGCGACGATCGCGTAGGCGAGCGCCGCGCCGGCCGAGCAGAACCAGTCTTCATACTCCTGCTTGTCGTCGCGCCACGCCTCCGGCGAGGTCCAGAGATAGGAGGCTTCTCTTCCCTTCGCGTTGATCGCGCGTTCCAGGATCGCCAGCGAGGCGACGTCGATCAGCTGTGTCGGCCGCCCGTCGGGGCCGGGCACCGGCATGGAGCCGACGGCGCCGGCATTGCCGGTCGGGCCGCTGTAGAGTCTGCCGTTCAGCACGACGCCGCCGCCGGCAAAGGCTCCGATGTAGAAATAGATGAAGTCGCGCAGGTGGCCGGTGTTGCCGAATACCAGTTCCGCGCCGCAGGCGGCGGTCGCGTCGTTCTGCAGATAGACCGGGAAGTCGCACAAACCCTGTATGTCGGCGCGTATGTCGCTATGCCGCCATTCGTCCATGATTTCGCGCGGCGCGCCTGCCGTATCCGCCCAGTTCCACAATTCGAACGGCATGGCGATGCCGAGGCCGGCGATGCGCCTGTCCTGCACCTTGCTCAGCGGCGCGCGAAGGCGCGTGATGCCGCTGCCGACGAAGTCGAGTATGCTGCGCGGCGCCGGATATCGATACGAATCCTGCAGCATGCCTCGCACGTTCCCTAGAAAGTCGATCAACACAAGCTCGGCGCTGCGGCGTCCGATCTTCAGCCCGATGAAATAGGCGCCCTCGGGGTCGAGCGACATCGGGATGGACGGTTGCCCCACCTTGCCGCGTGTGGGCGGCCGGCGCAGCAGAAGTCCTTCGTCCTCGAGTTCGCGCATGATGACGGAAACCGTCTGCGCCGAGAGGCCGGTCATGCGGGCGATTTCGGTTTTTGCAAGACTGCCGTTCTGCCGCAGCAGCGAGAGCACGAGGCGCTCGTTCTGGTCGCGCATGCCACTCTGGTTTGTGCCCCGGTGATGAAGATGAACGTCCGTGGAAACGCCAGGCGAACGCCCTGCGGCGCCCTCTGGCGCGCCTCTTGCAGGACTGTCTGCCACCTCGGATCTCCCCTCGTTGCCGCATGCGCTTTTCGCCTGAAGGATGCGGTTTTCCAACTCCCCATGTCAATAATTAAATAAGAGTGATTTATTTATTGACTCCTTTGGAACGCTGGTGTTCCTTTTGCTGTGTGCCGGTGCGGGAGGAATGTGCCGGCGCTTCGTTTCGAGGGATTCCGGTTGGCCGGGTCCGTGTTTTCCACCGGGAGGATGTCATGAGGAAATCGAGGGTCTTGAAGAGCGCCGCCGCAGGTCTTGCGCTTTGCGCAGCGATGGCGACGACCGGCGCATATGCGGCTGACGTGGTCGGCCTTATCACCAAGACGGAAGGCAATCCCTTCTTCGTCAAGATGCGTGAGGGCGCCCAGGCGAAGGCGACGGAACTCGGCCTCGACCTGCGCACTTTCGCCGGCAAGTTCGACGGCGACAACGACAGTCAGGTCGCGGCGATCGAGAACCTTATCGCGGCGGGCGCAAAGGGCTTCGCGATCGTTCCCTCGGACTCCTCGGCCATCGTTCCCACCATCAAGCAGGCGCGGGACGCCGGTCTTCTGGTCATCGTTCTGGATACGCCGCTCGACCCCATCGATGCTGCGGACGCAACCTTTGCAACGGACAATTTCAAGGCTGGCGAACTCATCGGCGCATGGGCCAAGGGCACGCTGGGCGACAAGGCGGCTGACGCCAAGATCGCCTTCCTCGATCTCGCCGTGAACCAGCCCACCGTCGACTATCTGCGCGACCAGGGTTTCATGAAGGGCTTCGGCATCGACATCAAGGATCCCAAGCGCTACGGCGACGAGGACGATGCGCGCATCTGTGGCCATGAGATGACCGGCGGCGCTGAGGATGGCGGCCGTACCGCGATGGAGACCCTTCTCCAGAAGTGTCCCGACATCAACGTCGTCTATTCCATCAACGAACCGGCCGCGGCAGGCGGCTGGGAAGCGCTTAAGGCGGCCGGCAAGGACGACGGATCGGTGCTCGTCACCTCCATCGACGGCGGCTGCCCGGGCGTCGAGAACGTCAAGGCCGGAACCATCGGCGCGACGTCCCAGCAATATCCGCTGAAGATGGCCGCGCTGGCGATGGAGGCGATCCAGAAGTTCGCGGCAACCGGCGAAAAGCCGGCCAAGACCGAAGGGCTCGACTTCCTCGATACAGGCGCGACCCTCATCACCGACAAGCCGGTCGAGGGCGTGGAGTCGATCACCTCCGAAGAGGGGCTCAAGCTCTGCTGGGGCTGATTGGGTCTTTCGCTCCGCGCGGAGCCGGATTAGCCTGAACAGACAGGAGCAATCCTCGGATTGCTCCTGTCGTCGGATTGTGACCCTTGGGAGGGGATGGCATGAGCGACGACGCGTCAGGAATGACCGCCGCCGAAAGGGGCCTTGCAGCGGGCGCAGGCCTGGCTAGCTTCGAGGAAGAACATCCTTCTCCGCTGAAGCGCGTCCAGCATTTCCTCCATGCCTACCCCACGGCGATTCCCTTCATCGTTCTCCTTATCGGCGTGATCATCTTCTCGATCGCCGCCGGAGGGAGGTTCTTCGCGCCGTTCAACCTGTCTCTCGTCCTCCAGCAGGTCACGATCATCGGCGTGCTCGGCATCGCCCAGACGCTGATCATCCTGACGGCCGGCATCGACCTGTCCGTAGGCGCGATGATGATCCTGTCATCCATCGTCATGGGCCGGTTGGCTGTCGTCGCCGGTGTTCCCGTCGAGATCGCCTTCGCGCTGGGACTTCTCACGGGCACACTTTGCGGCATCATCAACGGCATACTGGTCGCGGTCGTCAGGCTGCCGCCCTTCATCGTGACGCTCGGCACGTGGAGCATCTACGGAGCCCTCGTCATCTATGTCTCGCGCTCCGAGACTATCCGCTCGCAGGACATCGCCGCCACCGCGCCCATGCTCCAGTGGCTGGGTACACGTATGATGCTCGGAGGCGGAGCAGTGCTGACCTACGGGTCGATCCTCATGATCGCGATAGCCGCCTTCGTCTGGTATCTCCTCAACCGGACGGCCTTCGGCCGGCATGTCTATGCGACGGGTGACGATCCAGAAGCCGCACGCCTTGCCGGCATCAACACGCGCCGGACGCTGATCGCGGTGTACGGGTTGGCCGGATTGATCTGCGCCGTCGCAGGCTGGGTCACGATCGGCCGGATCGGCGCGGTCTCTCCCCTGGCGGGCCAGACGGCCAATCTCGATGCGATCACCGCCGTCGTCATCGGCGGCACGTCGCTTTTCGGCGGGCGGGGGTCGATTGTCGGAACCCTCGTCGGAGCGCTTATCGTCGGCGTGTTCCGCAACGGGCTGGCGCTCGCCGGCGTGGATGTGCTCTGGCAGGAGTTCACAGTGGGTCTCCTCATCATCCTTGCCGTCACCATAGACCAGTGGATCCGGAAGATATCGGCATGACCCAGGTACCGCTCAATCCGCCGGAACCGATCCTGAAGGCACGCGGGCTGGTCAAGCGATACGGCCGCGTCGTGGCGCTCGACGGTGCGGATTTCGATCTCTATCCCAACGAGATACTGGGCGTGATCGGCGACAACGGCGCCGGGAAATCGACCCTTATCAAGGCTTTGTGCGGGGCCGTGATCCCCGATGCAGGAACAATCGAGCTGAACGGCAAGCCGGTGAATTTCCGCTCGCCCATGGATGCGCGCAACGCCGGCATCGAGACCGTCTACCAGAATCTGGCTCTCTCGCCGGCGCTGTCGATCGCGGACAACATGTTCCTCGGCCGCGAGTTGCGCAAGCCGGGGCTGACCGGCGCATTGCTGCGCCGCCTCGACCGCTCGCGGATGGCCGCGATCGCCCGCGAAAAGCTTTCGGAACTGGGGCTCATGACCATCCAGAACATCAACCAGTCTGTGGAGACGCTGTCGGGCGGCCAGCGGCAGGGCGTGGCCGTCGCGCGGGCCGCCGCCTTCGGGTCGAAAGTCATCATCATGGACGAGCCGACCGCCGCGCTCGGCGTCAAGGAATCGCGCCGCGTGCTGGAGCTGATCCTGGACGTGAAGAAGCGAGGGCTTCCTATCGTCTTGATTTCGCACAACATGCCGCATGTCTTCGAGGTCTGCGACCGCGTGCATATCCACCGGCTCGGCCGGCGCCTGACCGTCATAAACCCGAAACAGCATTCCATGTCGGACGCTGTGGCTCTCATGACCGGCGCGAAGCAGCCCGATGCGGAACCCGCCGCTGCATGACGGTCTTCGTGCCGCCCGCTAGTTGCCGGGCGATTGAGAAAGTTCGGGAAACCGTTAGCATAGGATCGGGAGGATCTCGCAAAACCTTTGTCTGCGGGCGGCTGGTGACGCTATAGAGACAAGATGGCTAGCGTGATGACATCCAGACTCCCCCGCAATATCCTGGCGACTTCCGATCCCGAAACGCTTGCGGCCGAAATTCTCAGGGCCCTCAAATACCGTGTCGGCAAGGACATGACGGTGGCGACGCCGCATGACTGGCTGACCGCCTCGATAAAGGTCGTGCGCGACCGCATCATCGACCAGTGGATCAATTCCACCAAGCGGGCATACGAGCAGCAGGAAAAACGCGTTTATTACCTGTCGCTTGAGTTCCTCATCGGGCGTCTGATGCGGGATGCTTTCTCCAACATGGGCCTTTTGGAGGACATGCGGGGCGCCTTGAAGTCGCTCGGCGTGGATATCGACGTGATCGCGGGCCTCGAGCCGGACGCCGCGCTCGGCAATGGCGGTCTCGGCCGTCTCGCCGCCTGTTTCATGGAATCGATGGCGTCTGTCGACGTGCCCGCGCATGGTTACGGCATCCGCTATGCGAACGGCATGTTCCGGCAGGAGATCTCCGACGGCTGGCAGGTCGAGCTTCCGGAAAACTGGCTCGACCACGGCAACCCTTGGGAATTCGAGCGGCGCGAGCGCTCCTTCGAGGTCGGGTTCGGCGGACATGTCGAATCGGTGACGTCCGAGGACGGCCGGCTGGAACGTCATGTCTGGAAGCCGACCGAGCGCATCCTCGCGGTGGCCTACGACACACCCGTGGTCGGCTGGCGGGGCAGGCGGGTCAATACGCTGCGGCTGTGGTCGTCCATGGCGATCGACCCGCTGCAACTGGACGCTTTCAACGCGGGCGACCATATCGGCGCGTTGAGGGACAGCAACGCGGCCGAGGCGCTGTCGCGGGTGCTCTATCCGGCGGATTCCACGCCAGCCGGACAGGAATTGCGGCTGCGGCAGGAATATTTCTTCTCGACCGCTTCCCTGCAGGACATAGTGCAGCGGCATCTCAGCCAGTTCGGCGAATTGCTGTCGCTGCCGGAGAAGGCGGCGATCCATCTGAATGACACGCATCCGGCGATCGCCGTGGCGGAGCTGATGCGGCTCTTCATGGACGTCCATGGCGTGGACTTCGACAAGGCGTGGGACGCGACGCGACGCACCTTCGCCTACACGAACCACACGCTTCTGCCGGAGGCGCTGGAAAGCTGGCCGGTGCCGCTGTTCGAGCGGCTGCTGCCGCGCCATATGCAGATCATCTACGCGATCAATGCGCAGGTTCTTCTGGAAGCCCGCTCGCTGGGGCATTTCAGCGACGACCAGATCCGCGGCATTTCGCTGATCCAGGAAGGCAGCGAGCGGCGCGTGCGCATGGGCAACCTCGCCTTCGCGGGTTCGCACTCGGTCAACGGCGTCTCGGCGCTGCACACGGAACTGATGAAGGAGACGGTATTCGCCGACCTCCACAGGCTCTATCCGGGCAGCATCAACAACAAGACCAACGGCATCACTCCGCGGCGCTGGCTGTTCCAGTGCAACCCCGGCCTGACGGGGCTCGTGCGCGAGACGATCGGCGACGCCTTCCTCGACGATGTCGAGCAGTTGCAGGCGCTGGATAAGTTCGCGAAGGATGCCGCCTTCCGCGAGAAGTTCGCCGCCGTGAAGCGCGAAAACAAGGCGAGGCTCGCCGATTTCATCTCCGGCAGGCTGGGAGTGAAGCTCGACCCTTCGGCGCTGTTCGATATCCAGATCAAGCGTATCCACGAATACAAGCGCCAGCTTCTCAACATCATCGAGGCGGTAGCGCTCTACGACCAGATCCGCTCGCATCCCGAGCGCGACTGGCTGCCGCGCGTGAAGTTCTTCGGCGGCAAGGCCGCGCCGAGCTACCACAACGCGAAGCTCATAATAAAGCTCGCAAACGATGTGGCGCGGGTCATCAACCGCGACCCGGCCGTGCGCGGCCTGCTCAAGGTGGTGTTCGTGCCGAACTACAATGTGAGCCTCGCCGAGATGATGATGCCGGCGGCCGATCTCTCCGAGCAGATATCGACCGCTGGCATGGAGGCGTCGGGCACCGGCAACATGAAGTTCGCGCTGAACGGCGCATTGACCATCGGCACGCTCGACGGCGCCAATGTCGAGATCAAGGAGCATGTGGGCGACGAGAACATCTTCATCTTCGGCCTGACTGCGTCGCAGGTCGAGGAACGCCGCGCCGGTGGCTACGATCCGCGCGCGGTGATAGAAGGCTCGCCGGAACTATCGCAGGCGCTGTCCGCCATCTCGTCGGGTGTATTTTCGCCGGACGACCCCCAGCGTTACGGCGCCCTGATCGATGGTCTCTACCACAGCGACTGGTTCATGGTGGCGGCCGATTTCGACTCCTACGCGGCCACCCAGAGGGACGTGGACTATGTCTGGCGCAACAGTCCGGACTGGCATGCACGCGCGATCCGCAACGTGGCGCGTATGGGCTGGTTCTCCTCCGATCGCACCATCCGCCAGTATGCAAAGGAAATCTGGCACGTCGCGCCATGATGTGATTGCATGAAGCCAGTGATCAACCACCGGGAAGCGCAGTCGGGGAGGACGGCCGGGAGATGAAGAAGCCGCGCGCCGATGCGACCAAGGCCCGGCCTCAACCGGTTCGCCCGACGACGGCTTCCCCAACGACGGTTTCTTCGACATCGGCCCGGCCGAAGCTGGCGGGAGCTGCCAAGCTGGCGCAAGGCGATGTAAGCGCGATCGTCGCCGGCAACCATGGCGACCCATTTGCAGTGCTAGGCGTGCAGGAGGCGGCCGGCGGCTTCGTCGCGCGCTGCTTCATTCCCAACGCGTTGACGGCAACCGCCCATACGCTCGACGGGCGGCAGGTCGGCGTGCTCGCGCGCCGCGATGATGCCGGCTTCTTTGAAGGCGAAGTCGATCTCGCCGAGCGCCAGCCGCTGCGCTACCACCTGAAAAATGAAGGCGGCGAGTGGTGGGTGACCGACCCCTATTCTTTCGGTCCCGTGCTTGGGCCGATGGATGACTATTACATCGCGGAAGGCTCGCATCTGAGGCTGTTCGACAGGTTGGGCGCGCATCTGATCGAGCATGAGGGCGCGCGCGGCTTCAATTTCGCAGTCTGGGCTCCCAATGCCCGCAGGGTGTCCGTGGTCGGCGAGTTCAACGACTGGGACGGCCGCCGCCACGCGATGCGCAGACGGCGCGATACCGGCATCTGGGAAATCTTCATTCCCGACCTGGAGCCGGGCAAGGCCTACAAATACGAGATAGTCGGGGCGAGGGGCGATCTGGTGCCTCTGAAGGCCGACCCCTACGCGGAGCGCTCCGAACTGCGGCCGGGCACGGCCTCGGTGACGGCCCAACCGCTTGCCCATGAGTGGGGCGACGACGCGCACCGCTCTTTCTGGCGCAACGCCGACATGCGCCGTCAGCCGATCTCCATCTACGAGGTCCATGCCGGGTCGTGGCAGCGGCACGAGGACGGCTCGTTCCTGTCGTGGGACGAACTGGCTGACCAGTTGATCCCTTACGTGGTGGAGACTGGCTTCACGCATATCGAGTTCCTGCCGATCTCGGAATATCCCTACGATCCGTCCTGGGGCTACCAGACGACGGGGCTGTTCGCGCCGACGGCGCGTTTCGGCGAGCCGGAGGGCTTTGCTCGCTTCGTCGATGGCGCGCATAGGGCGGGAATAGGCGTCATCCTCGACTGGGTGCCCGCGCATTTCCCTGTTGACGCGCACGGGCTGGCGATGTTCGACGGCACCGCGCTCTACGAACATGCCGACCCCCGCCAGGGTTTCCACCCGGACTGGAACACTGCGATCTACAATTTTGGGCGGCGCGAGGTGATCTCCTTCCTCGTCAACAACGCACTCTACTGGGCCGAGAAATTCCACGTCGACGGGCTGCGCGTCGATGCAGTGGCCTCGATGCTCTACCTCGACTATTCGCGCAAGGCCGGCGAATGGATACCCAACAGCAAGGGGGGACGAGAAAATCTCGAGGCGGTGAGCTTCCTGCAAAGGATGAACAAGGAGCTTTACGGCCATCATCCGGGCGTCATGACCATCGCCGAGGAATCCACCTCCTGGCCGAAGGTCTCGCAGCCGGTGCATGAGGGCGGGCTGGGTTTCGGATTCAAGTGGAACATGGGCTTCATGCACGACACGCTGCAATATCTGGCGCGCGAGCCCGTGCACCGCAAATACCACCACAACGAGCTGACCTTCGGCCTGCTCTATGCATTCAGCGAGAACTTCGTGTTGCCGCTCAGTCATGACGAAGTGGTGCACGGCAAGGGGACCCTGCTCAGCAAGATGGCTGGCGACGACTGGCAGAAGTTCGCCAATCTGCGCGCCTACTACGCCTTCATGTGGGGATATCCCGGCAAGAAACTGCTGTTCATGGGGCAGGAGTTCGCCCAGCGAAACGAGTGGAGCGAGGCAAGGGCGCTCGACTGGGACGAATTGCAATATGCGCCGCACAGGGGCGTGCAAAAGCTGATCGGCGACCTCAACCGCCTCTATCGCGCGCGGCCGGCGCTGCATGCGCGCGATTGCGAGCCGGAGGGATTTTCCTGGCTGCTGGCCGACGAGGCGCAGACATCCGTCTATGCATGGGAGCGCAGGGCGCCGGACGCCAGCCCGATCGTCGTTGCGTCCAATTTCACGCCGACGCCGAGGCAGGCCTACCATTTGCCCATGCCGGCGGCAGGCAAATGGCGGGAAATCCTGAATACGGACGCGAAGGACTACGGGGGTACGGGCATGGGGAATGCGGGCGCGGTGGAGGCCAGCAGAGCCGAAGGCGGCGGGATGATGGCGGAGGTGAGCCTTCCGCCACTGTCGACCGTGATGTTCGAGCTTGCTCCCGATGCGGAAGATAAAGGCCGGGGAGGGCTTTGAGATGGTCGATACGAAGGGGACCCAGCCATTGGCGCGCGACGCGATGGCCTATGTGCTGGCGGGAGGACGGGGCAGCAGGCTGAAGGAACTGACAGACCGGCGAGCCAAGCCGGCGGTCTATTTCGGTGGCAAGACGCGCATCATCGACTTCGCGCTGTCCAATGCGCTGAATTCCGGTATCCGCCGCATCGGCGTGGCGACGCAGTACAAGGCGCATTCACTGATCCGCCACCTCCAGCGCGGCTGGAATTTCCTACGGCCGGAACGAAACGAGAGCTTCGACATATTGCCGGCCAGCCAGCGCGTTTCGGAGACGCAATGGTACGAGGGGACGGCCGATGCCGTCTACCAGAACGCCGACATCATCGAGGCCTACGGCCCGGAATTCATGGTGATCCTGGCGGGCGACCATATCTACAAGATGGACTACGAGCAGATGCTGCGCCAGCACGTCGATCAGGACGCGGACGTGACGGTGGGTTGCCTGGAAGTGCCGCGCGTGGAGGCTACCGGCTTCGGCGTGATGCATGTCGACGAAGCCGACAGGATCATCTCCTTCATCGAGAAGCCCGCCGATCCGCCCGGCATTCCCGACAATCCCGATTTCGCGCTCGCTTCCATGGGCATCTATGTCTTCAGGACGAAGTTCCTGATGGAGCAGCTACGCCGCGACGCCAGCCAGCCGGATTCGACGCGCGACTTCGGCAAGGACATTATCCCCTACGTGGTCGAGCACGGGAAGGCGGTGGCGCATCGCTTCACGAAATCCTGCGTGCGCTCGAGCGCCGAGAATGAGGCCTACTGGCGCGACGTCGGCACGATCGACGCCTATTGGGAAGCCAATATCGACCTGACCGACATAGAGCCGGAGCTCGACATCTATGATCGCGACTGGCCGATCTGGACCTATGCGGAGCTGAAGCCGCCTGCGAAATTCGTGCACGACATGGACGGGCGGCGCGGCATGGCGGTCTCGTCGCTGATCGCCGGCGACTGCATCGTCTCCGGTGCGTCGCTGAAGCGCAGCCTGATCTTCACCGGCGCGCGCATCAATTCCTATTCCGAGCTGGACCAGGTCGTCATGCTCCCCGACTGCCATGTCGGGCGCAACGTGAAGCTCTCGCGCGTGGTGATAGACCACGGCGTACACATACCCGAGGGGCTCGTGGTCGGCGAGGACCAGGTGCTCGACGCGAAGCGCTTCCGCCTGTCGGAAAAGGGCATCTGCCTTATCACGCAGGACATGGTTAACAGGCTGGGAGCATGATGCAGGTCCTCGCGGTAACGCCCGAGATTTTCCCGCTCGTCAAGACGGGCGGGCTGGCCGACGTGACGGGCGCGCTGCCGCTTGCGCTGGCTGGATTGGGCGTGGCTGGTCACGGCGTAGCCGTGCGGACGCTGGTTCCGGGCTATCCGCAGGTGCTGAAGGCCATGGGCAAGGGCACGCCGGTGCATCGCTACACGGCGCTGCAGGGCGGGGATGCCACGGTTATCTCGGCCGGTGTCGCGGGGCTCGACCTACTGGTGCTGGACGCACCGCATCTGTTCGACCGTATCGGCGGTCCCTATGGCGACATGGCGGGCATAGACTGGCCCGACAACTGGCGCAGGTTCGCCGCACTCGGATTCGTGGGGGCCGACATCGCGGCGGGCGGCATCGGCGGCTACCGGCCCGATCTTGTGCATGCGCATGACTGGCAGGCCGCGCTGACGCTCGCCTACATGCGCTACGGCGCGGCGGCGCAGACGCCCTCGGTGATGACGGTCCACAACCTCGCCTTCCAGGGGCGCTTCGCGGCCGGCATCTTCGGGGAACTGGGCCTGCCGGGAGCCGCCATGAGCCTCGACGGCGTCGAATATTACGGCGGCGTCGGCTACCTGAAGGCCGGATTGCAGGCGGCCTGGGCCATCACCACGGTGAGCCCGACCTATGCGCAGGAGATACGCACGCCGGAATTCGGCATGGGGCTCGACGGGCTGATCTCGCTGCGCGCCGCCGACCTGACGGGCATCGTCAACGGCATCGACGTCGACATATGGGACCCGCAGAAGGATCGCCATCTGGCGGCCACTTATTCGGCGCGTACGCTGAAGAACCGCGCCGCCAACCGCAAGGCGGTCGAGCAGCGCTTCGCGCTCGCGCAGGACGACAGCCCGCTATTCTGCGTGGTGAGCCGGCTGACCTGGCAGAAGGGTATGGACATCCTCGCCGTAGTGCTCGACGAGACGGTGACGGCCGGCGCGCGGCTGGCGGTGCTCGGATCGGGCGACGCGGCGCTGGAAGGCACGCTGCTGGCGG
>WPCJ01023001.1_pt1 | contig 32216 bp, 30 predicted proteins | sample 5399831 | NCBI WGS metagenome assembly WPCJ01 (sample SAMN12869470, study PRJNA574797) | sludge metagenome | isolation source: wastewater treatment of pH10 | place: China:Beijing | collected 2019-05-20 | reverse complement strand
AGTCGTCATAAAGCAGTGTCAGAGAACGGAGGGGTCGGGGAAAACCAGCTCCCGTTTTGACCAAGAACATTGCGATTGTGGCCCTCTCGTCCGGACGAATCGGCCGCTTCTATGGGATATCAAGTGGCCGTTATCGGCGATAGTTAAGGGTGACGCTGAGTGACGAGCCTCTATTTTTCACGAGATTTTATGGCAAGAGGCGTGCTGGTCGGCGCCGCAATCGGCGTTCTCACCTTTGACGGTATTGCCGTAGCCGCCGACATGCCCGTGAAGGCGCGGCTGCAGCCCGCTTACGACTGGAGCGGCTTCTATATCGGCACGCATATGGGCTATGGCGGCGCGCAGCTCGGCGCTAACACCAATCCGCTGCCGGCGCAGGGCGTCTTCCTGCCGTCCACATCGACCGGCCTGATCGGCGGCTTTCAGGGCGGCTACAATCGGCAGTTTGGCAACAGTATCGTGCTCGGCGTCGAAGTCGACGCGACTTTCATCAGCCCCACCGATACCGCACGCCTCGGCGCCGATCCGTACCAAACCACCTTCGACTATTTCGCAACCGCGCGCGGCCGCATCGGTTACGCCGTCGGCACGTGGCTGCCTTATGCGACAGCCGGTTTTGCCTGGGGCAAGACCAAGATCAATGTGCTCGATACCGATGGCAACATCTTCGCCGCCGAACAGAAGGACCATACCGGCTGGACTGTCGGCGCCGGCGTTGAGACTGCGGTCGGCGGCAATTGGACCGCCAGGCTCGAATACAACTATATCGACCTGTCGCGGCAGACCTATGGGCTCGGCGCCTACGGCCTGCCCACTGTCGATGTCGATCCGAAAATCCATGCGGTGAAGCTCGGCCTGAACTACCGATTCAACGACATGCCGTCCTGGCTGCCGACAACGCCGATCAAGAACCGGTCGACGCTGCCCGAACCGACCGACTGGAATATCCATTACCAGACGACGTTCATCGGCTCCGGCTATCCGAGCTTCAACTCGCCCTATCAAGGCGCCAACAGCCTGTCCGGAAGTCGCCAGTTCAGAGAGACGTTCACCACCACCGCCTTCCTCGGCTGGCGCTTGTGGGACGGCGGCGAGTTCTATTTCAATCCCGAGCTCGCTCAGGGCTTTGGCTTTAACGGCACGCTGGGCATCGCCGGCTTCTCCAATGGTGAGGCGCAGAAGGCCGGCGGCTCCTATCCGAGGATCCGCCCGCAGCGTTACATGTTCCGCCAGACCCTCGGTCTTGGTGGCGAGCAGGAGGACGTCCCGGATGGCCCCAACCAGCTCGCCGGCAAGCGCGACATCGACCGCATCACGCTGACCGTGGGCCGTTTCGCGGTCGGCGATTTCTTCGACGGCAATACCTACGCGAAAGACCCCCGCGCCGACTTCATGAACTGGTCGATGTGGGCCGCTGCCGCCTATGACTTCCCGGCCGACCTGCCCGGCTTCACCCGCGGCGGCGTGATCGAGCTGAACCGCAAGGACTGGGCGGTGCGCGCCGGCCTGTTCCAGGTGCCGTCGCAGCCGAACAGTGACCTCCTCACCTTCAAGTCCAGCGGCGCGGTGGTCGAATTCGAGGAACGGCACCAGATTTTCGACCGCCCCGGCAAGGTGCGCGTCGGCGCCTTCTTCAATCGCGGCAATACCGGCAGCTATCGCGGCGCGCTGGCCATCGCGGCCACCGATCCCCTGCTCGACATCAACGATGTGATGGCCTCGATCCGCCGGCCGCGCGACAAGTATGGCTTCTATCTCAATGGCGAGCAGGAAATCGCCGACGAGATCGGCCTGTTCGGCCGCGCCAGCTGGAACGATGGCCAGAACGAGATCCTGTCCTTCACCGATATCGACCGCAGCGTCTCCGGCGGCCTCTCCATCAAGGGTGGACGCTGGGGCCGCGCCGCCGACACCATCGGCATCGGCGGCGCCATCAACGGCCTGTCAGCCGCGCATCGCGATTTCCTGGCGGCGGGCGGCAACGGATTGCTGATCGGCGACGGACGGCTGAACTACAGCAACGAGCGTATCTTCGAGACGTTTTACGCCTATGCGATCGACAAGAACCTGACCTTCACGGCGGACTATCAGTTGATCGTCAACCCCGCCTACAACGCGGATCGCGGCCCGGTGTCGATCTTCTCGGGACGTCTGCACGGGGATTTCTGACGCGCCGAACTGTAGCCCGGGTGAAGCGGAGCGTAACCCGGGGACCGGCGAGCTACTGATGCTCTGAATCCCGGATTACGCTGCGCTCCATCCGGGCTACGATGAACTACCCCGCCCCTCATATCCCCAACGGCTGGAACGAATCCGCCTGCGCCATCGCCCAGGCATCGCGGAAACGCCGGTCGTTGGTGCCGTGGATCAGCTCGTTCGGCTTCAGCTCCGGATAGAGCTGCGTGAACGACGTCACGTCATTGTCCGGCGAACGATGCGAGAAGTGCATCGCGCGGATCTGCTGCGGATGCTCGAGGCCCGCAGCCGCGATCAGCTCGGCCAGCGCATGCAGCGTCGCCTCGTGGAAGTTCAGCACGCGGTCGGTCTTCTGCGGGATCGCGAGCGCGCGCGCACGCGTCGGATCCTGCGTGGCGACGCCGGTCGGGCACCGATCGGTGTGGCAGCTGAGCGACTGGATGCAGCCAAGCGCGAACATGAAGCCACGTGCCGAATTGCACCAGTCGGCGCCGAGCGCCATCGCGCGCGCGATATCGAAGGCGGTGGCGATCTTGCCGGATGCGCCGATCTTGATGCGATCGCGCGCACCGATGCCGATCAGCGCATTGTGCACGAAGTTCACGCCCTCGCGCATCGGCATGCCGAGGTGATCCATGAATTCCAGCGGCGCCGCACCGGTGCCGCCTTCCTTGCCGTCGACGACGATGAAATCAGGATAGATGCCGGTCTGCAGCATCGCCTTGCAGATGGCGAGGAATTCCCAGGGATGGCCGATGCACAGCTTGAAGCCGGCCGGCTTGCCGCCGGACAGGCGGCGCATGGTGTCGATGAACTGCATCATCTCGACCGGCGTCGAGAACGCCTTGTGATAGGGCGGCGAGATGCAGTCTTCGCCCATCGCCACGCCGCGGATGCGTGAGATTTCTTCCGACACCTTCGCTGCCGGCAGCACGCCGCCGTGACCGGGCTTGGCGCCCTGGCTGATCTTGAGCTCGACCATCTTGATCTGATCGAGCGAAGCACGCGCAGCGAATTTGTCGGGATCGAAATTGCCGTCCTTGGTGCGACAGCCGAAATAGCCGGAGCCGACCTCCCAGATCAGGTCGCCGCCTTCCTGCTCGTGATAGGGGCTGACGCCGCCTTCGCCGGTGTCATGGGCGAAGTTGCCGCGCTTCGCCCCGGCATTGAGCGCGCGGATGGCGTTCTGGCTGAGCGCGCCGAAGCTCATGGCGGAGATGTTGAGCACCGAAGCTGAATAAGGCCGCAGGCAGTCCGGCCCGCCGATGGTGATGCGAAACTGCTCGGCCGCATGCGGCTTCGGGGCGACCGAGTGATTCATCCACTCATAGCCCTCTTCATAGACGTTCTTCTGGGTGCCGAAGGGGCGCTTGTCGAGCACCATCTTGGCGCGCTGATAGACCACAGCCCGCGTATCGCGGCTGAACGGCATGCCGTCCTTCTCGCTCTCGAAGAAATACTGCCGCATCTCCGGACGGATTTCCTCGAGCAGAAAGCGGATATGCGCCGAAATCGGATAGTTGCGCAGGACCGCATGGTCCTTCTGCACCAGATCGTGAAAACCGAGCGCGGCGAGGCAGCCGAACACGGTGGCGGGAATGACGACGAGGTGGATCAGCCGCGGGTCCAGGATGCCGATGCCAATCAGAAACAGGGTAGCCACGCTGCAGATCGTCAAGACGATGAAGCGCGGCGTGAACGGTAGCATCACGGTTTGCATGGACCTGCTCGCAAATGGTGGGCGTTCAGCCTTACGAAGTTCGGATGACGCAGAGATCACAACCGACGCCGCTGCCGGTGCCGGGCGATACAGCCTAGCGCATCAGGCCTGCTCAAGTCTTGCCGTGCCCAAGACGACAAAACCCGCGCCGGAGCGCGGGTTTTGCAATGCGGTGCAGATTGTCTCTGCCCTCATGGTGAGGAGCGCGTCCTTGCACGCGTCTCGAACCATGAGATGGCCGGGCTCCGGAGCCTGTCGCCATCCTTCGAGACGCCGCTGCGCGGCTCCTCAGGATGAGGGACTGAGCGCGCTCAGCGCTCGACGAAGGCCTTTTCGATCACGAAATGTCCGGGCTTGTTGCCGGCGCCTTCGATGAAATTGCGCTTCTCGAACATGTGTTTCAAATCCTCGAGCATCGCCGGGCTGCCGCACAGCATGACGCGGTCGGTTTCGATGTCGAGTGGGCCCTGACCCATGTCCTTGAAGATCTGGCCGGACTCGATCAGATCCGTGATGCGGCCGCGATTGCGGAAAGGCTCGCGGGTGACGGTCGGGTAATAGGTGAACTTGTCCTTCATCAGCTCGCCGAACAGCTCGTCCTTCTGCAGCCGTTCGACCAGACGCTCGCCATAGGCCAGCTCGGAGACCTGGCGGCAGCCATGCACCAGCACGACCTGCTCGTACTGTTCATAGACTTCGGGATCCTTGATCAGGCTGGCGAAGGGCGCGAGACCGGTGCCGGTGGACAGCATCAGGAGGCGCTTGCCCGGCAGCAGACTGTCGGTGATCAGCGTGCCGACGGCCTTGCGGCCGACCAGGATGGTGTCGCCTTCCTTGATCTTCTGCAGGCGGGAGGTCAGCGGACCGTCCGGCACCTTGATGCTGAAGAATTCGAGTTCTTCCTCGTGATTGGCGCTGGCCATCGAATAGGCGCGCAGCAGCGGCTTGCCATCGACTTCGAGGCCGATCATGGCGAACTGGCCATTCTGGAAGCGGAAAGAGGTGTCGCGCGTGGCGCGGAAGGAGAACAGCGTGTCGGTCCAGTGCTGGACGGAGGTCACGGTTTCACGGTGAAAGGCGCTCATGGGATATGATTTTCCGGTGCGGGCTTAGCTTAGAACGATTACATTCCGAGCCGCGTCAGATGCTGAGAAGCCCTTGCGGCACTTGGCTAATTCGGTTTCTCGCAGATGCGAATGACATCTATTCAAAGACGCCCTGAAGTGCAATTGCCGATTGAGCGGGGCGGGTCACAAATTTGCAAACCAGGTTACCGGCCGGCAAGGGCCAAATTTGATCTGGGACATTTAATTTCTCCAAACTTTGCTTCCCGGACCGATCCTTGCCGAAGTCCAATGCTGGATTGGCCACTCCGGTTCCGGTAATTTCCGGCTCCTTCGGGAGTCGCACCGAGCCGCTCCCGCGTTCAATCTTCGGCGCAAGGCCTTGATGACCCAGTTTCGCGCCATCCGCGCCGGCAAGCCGGCCTGTTACCCCGACCAGACGATCTATGCGGATTATGCCGCAAGCGAGCTGGGGCTGGACTTTGCCGAACTCGATGGCGGCACCGGCCTGATCTTCGAAGTGTCCGGCACCGGCAAACGCGCCGCGTTCGGCGCCGGCCGCGGCTCGTTCTTTCCTCAGAACACGGCGACAGCGGCGACGCTGGCCAATGACAAGCACATGGCCAATGTGCTGATGGCCCGCGCCGGCATCGCGACGCTGGGCGGCGATTACTTCTTCCTGCATGACCGGCACCGCAAGCATCGCCCGCCCGGCCATGAGCGCGAGGATGCGCTGGCTTATTTCAAAACGCTGAACGAGCACGCCTTCATTAAACCACTGAACGGATCGCGCGGCGATTTCGCGCAGATCGTGAGCGGCTCCGACGACCTGACCATCTATCTGCGAAGCGTCGAACGCTATCACGACGCGATCCTTATCCAGCCTGTCCAGATGGGGAACGAATATCGCATCTTCATGCTGGATGACGACATCGTCTATTGCGCATCCAAGCATGTTCCTGTGCTGGTCGGCGATGGCAGAAAATCGGTGCGCAAGCTGCTTGCGGCGAGGCAGCCGCAAATGGAGGCCCTCGGCGTCTCCGCGGCACCGCTGCACGAGCAATTCGTCGATTGGAATGACGTTCCGGAGCGAGGCGCAGAGGTCTGTCTGTTCGGCCGCAACAATTTCGCTGCGGGCGGCCGCATGGACTTCGCAGAGCCAGGCGATGCAGAAGCCGTATTCGCCGCCGCACGCAAGGCCATGAAGGCGCTCGGCCTGCGCGCGGGCGGCGTCGATCTGTTCACGGACATCGACGGCGATCCGTCGGCCTTGCGCGTCATCGAGGTCAATGCCAATCCCTCGATACGCTTCCTTGAAGACGCCGGCCGCGCGGACCTGATCCTGCGCATCTGGCGCCACACCTTCACATCGCTGGGCCTGATCGATGTTTAACCTGCCCAAATACGGCACCGGCGGTATCGGCCTCGCGCGCCTCGCGCTGCTGCTCGATGTGCTCGCCATCGATCGCGCGTGGTTGCAGCAGCATTCGCTCGTCATCACCGGCTCCAACGGCAAGGGCTCGACAGCCGCCTTCACAGCGTCCATCGGCCGCGCCTTCGGTCTGCGCACGGGCCTGTTCACTTCGCCGCATCTGTATCGCTTCAACGAGCGCTTCCAGGTCGACGGCACGCCCATCGACGACGAGTTGCTCGACGCGTTGGTCCTGCGAGTCGCCACGGCGATTGCCGATATCGGGCATCACGGGCTCCAGGAGACCTTCGGCGCCTTCGAGGCACAGTTTGCGCTGGCCTGCCTGTATTTCCAGGAGATCGGCTGCGACCTCGCCGTGTTCGAGGCCGGCATCGGCGGCCGCTACGACCCCGTGCGACTGATCGGCGCCACGCTCACTTGCGTCACCTCCGTCGACCTCGAACACACCGCGCTGCTCGGCAATTCGCTGGTGCTGATCGCCTCCGACAAGAGCGATGCCTGCGCCAGCCATGGCACCGTGATCTATGGCGAGAACTGCCTGCCGCTGCGCTCGCATCTCGCCGAATATAATCGCAACCGGCACGTGACGGGCCTGCATGTGGGCGAAGGCATCGTCATCAATAATGTAGTGACCTCGGCCAAGGCGCAGAATTTCAACTGCCGCGTCGGCGAGACCATTTTGCGCGGTCTCGAGATTGGCCTGCACGGCGAATTCCAGCTCAACAATGCCGCCATCGCCGCGGCGCTGTTCCTGCTGTGGATGCAGCGCATGCATCCGGATGCTGACGCCATTCAGATCGATCACGCCATCCGCACCGGCCTGCGCGAGACCGCATGGCCCGGCCGTCTCGAAGTGATCCAGCGCGATCCGCTCACGGTGATCGATGTCGGCCACACGCCGGACGGCGTGATGCAGGCGCTGCGCGGACTGCATGCGGTGCATGGCAAGGACGACTGGCTGCTGGTGCTCGGCGTCTCCGCCGACAAGAATGTGGACGAGATCGCGCAGCATCTGGCGCCGCATTTCGGCGTAATCGTCTGCACCCGCGCCTATCACAAGGGCGCCGATGCGCGGATCGTCGGCGCCGCCGCGCGAAAGGTGCACTCCACCGCGCGCATCCATGTGGCCAATGCGATGGAGGATGCGGTGAAGCTCAGCCAGCAGCTCGCGCGCACCGTGCCGCGAAAAATCTATGTCGCGGGCGGCCTGTTCGTGGCGATCGAATATGCGACGGTGCTGCGCGGCGGCAAGGCGGACGAGCTGCAGTTTTTTTGAGGCACCTGTAGCCCGCATGGAGCGTAGCGCAATGCGGGGATGTCGAGATTGCTGAAACGCCGGTCCCCGGATTGCGCTGCGCTCCATCCGGGCTACGCGATCGCATTGCCCATCGCGCTCATGCCGCGTAGCCTGCCCGCCAACGAACAAACAACGGGAGGCAGATATGACCGATACCATCAACCGGCAGGTTCTTCTGGCGGAGAAGCCCGCCGGCAAACTCGGCCTTGAGCATTTCAAGCTCACCAATGGCACGATCCCCGAACCGAAGGACGGCGAGGCGCTGCTGCGCGTGCGCTATATCTCGCTCGATGCCGCCAACCGCGCCTGGATGCATGGCGCGACCTATCGCGCGGCGGTGGAGACGAACACCGTGATGGCCGGCGGCGGCATCGCCGAAGTGGTGTCGTCGAAATCGGATGCGCTGAAGCCCGGCGACATCGTGTTCGGTGACACCGGCTGGCAGGACTATGCGGCGGTACCGGCGAAGCATCTGGCGAAGATGCCGCGCATGGCGCCGCTCACGCATCTGCTGTCGATCTACGGTATCGCCGGCCTCACCGCCTATTTCGGCCTGCTGCATGTGGGCAAGCCGAAGGAAGGCGAGACGGTGGTCGTCTCCGCCGCGGCCGGATCCGTCGGCTCGATCGTCGGCCAGATCGCCAAGCTGAAGGGTTGCCGCGTGGTCGGCATCGCCGGCGGCACGGATAAATGCCGATGGCTGACCTCCGAACTCGGCTTCGATGCCGCGGTCGATTACAAGGACGGCGCGGTGTTCAAGGCGCTGAAGGCGGCGGCGCCCGATGGCATCGACGTCTATTTCGATAATGTCGGCGGCGACATTCTCGAAGCCTGCCTGCCGCAGATGAATCTGGGCGGTCGCATCGCCTGCTGCGGCGCCATCTCGCAATATGACGGCGCCCCCTCCGCTACCGGCCCGCGCGGCGTGCCCGGCCTGATCGTGGTGAAGCGCCTGACCATGCAGGGCTTCATCGTGATGGACTACATGAACCAGCGCGACCAGGCGCTGGCCGACCTGCAAGGCTGGGTATCGTCCGGCAAGATCAAGGTGCAGGAGGATGTGATCGACGGGCTGGAGAACACACCGCAGGCGCTGATCGGTTTGCTGGCAGGCGAGAACCGCGGCAAGCGGATGGTGAAGGTGTGAGGTGGCCCGAACGTAGGGCGGATTAGCGAAGCGTAATCCGCCGCAGTCGTTCGCCACATGCACTCGGCCGGCGGATTACGGCTTCGCCTAATCTGCCCTACGGCTAGATCTGCGTTTCAACATGTCAAAGAGCCTCCTTCTCGCGGCGCGTTTGCGCCCGAGGTGTGAGCATTCCTTCCACCCTCTCCTGAAAAGAGGGCGCACGGAACGCCGGGTGCCCAAGGCACCCATGGCCTGTGCGCCGATGCGGTCTTCCGCATGGGAATGCGTACAGGACTTCCGGAGACCCCAGGCAAGTGCCCAGCGTTCCGCACGCGATGGTGCTTCCGGTTGCTTCGTGCTCTCCCGGGCGCTGATTGGTCACCCTAGGGTTGAGATTGTTTCTCGGGCCGGTTGACCGGAGAACCCTCGACCTTTCGTGCCTCTAGCAGGCACTGGACGGCACGACTTGGCCGGCGCTCGCGGCGTCGTCATCAGCGCTTCCGGATCGCAACTCACAGCGCCTCTCGGCACCGCCCTGTTACGCCCTTCCCCGCCTGACGCCTGAGAGCGTCACCGCATCCAGCCCCGCGAACGTGACGATCGCGCTCGCCCCTCTCATCGGGGCCGGACAGGGAGGAGAATAATCCTCAATGAAAATTCGTCAAGCACAAATCGTGAACATTTTCCCATGACCATTCCCGGCACACCAACATTGACATCCTCCATAATCACGGATAATAAATATCCATGATTAGTTCGGAGCTGCCCCGATGAAGATGAGCGACGGTGTCGAGCAGGCCATTCACAGCGTGGCCATGATGGCCGGGCTGACGGCCGAAGGCGTGCTGTCCGCGGCGGCGCTCGCCGATTTTCACGGCGTCTCCACCAGTTATTTGCTGAAGCATCTGCAGGCGCTGTCCGGCGCCGGCATCGTGATCACCAAGCCGGGCCCCACCGGCGGCTATCGTCTGGCCCGCGCCCCGAAGGACATCACATTGCTCGATCTGGTGCTGGCCATCGAAGGCCCCGCCCCTGCCTTCCGCTGCGCCGAGATCCGCCAGCGCGGGCCCAATCCGCTGCCGGGCAAGCCGAAGATGCCCTGCTCCATCAATGCCGCGATGCTGCGCGCCGAGCGCGTGTATCGCGACGAACTCGCGAAGGTCACCCTCGCCGACGTGCTCGGTGATCTCCGCGCCAAGGACGAGGACGGCGCCATTGCCGCGCGCGGCTGTGCCTTCCTCGAACAGAACGAGCGCCGCCGCAGCGCCAACTGATTTTCAACTCCACCGAACCGAAGGACACCTGTCATGCAGCCACGTATCAACTTCGCCAAGGCTTCCCCCGACGCCTACAAGGCCATCTTCAATCTCGACCGCTATGTGGTGAAGGAGAGCGGCCTCGAACCCGCGATCATCCATCTCATCAAGCTGCGCGCCTCGATCATCAATGGCTGCGCCTATTGCGTCGACATGCATGTGAAGGAGTCGCGCCATGACGGACTCAGCGAGCAGTGGATCAACCTGATGTCGGTGTGGCGTGAATCGACGGTCTATACGCCGAAGGAACGCGCGTTGCTCGGCTGGGTCGATGCGGTGACGCTGATCGCCCAGACCCAGGCGCCGGACGACGTCTATGACGAACTCCGCAAGCATTTCTCCGAAGACGAAAGCGTGAAGATCACCACCGCCATCGGCGCCATCAATGTCTGGAACCGGCTCGCCGTCGCCTTCCGCGCCCCGCATCCGGTCGACGCGCCGAAGGCAGCCGCCTGAACCATTCGATAGCACGACCGAAATGCCCGGCAGGAATGCCGGGCATTTTTGTTTGCGCAGGCGTGCATAGCAGCATTTCCGGGGCGCAAAGCTTTTTGTTGCCTCGGCAACTAATTCGTGAGAGCGTCGCCAAGGCAGGCGCGCACGGAACAATCGAATAGCCGCGCCGCTTCAGGGAGAGAAACAATGGCGGACCGCATGCGCGGGACCGAACGAGATGTTGCGTGCCTAGGCCTCGTCGGCCACCGCGGTGACGGCATCGAGATTGCCGTGAATGCGTCGCAGCAGATCAATGAGCACTTCGCGCTCGTCGGTATCGAGGCAGGACAGCAATCTCTGCTCGCGCCCGAGCGCGGCAACGATGACGGCATCATGCGTCTTGCGCCCCTTGGCGGTAAGCTTGATCGAATGCGTGCGCGCATCGCGCCGGTCGGTGCCGATCGTCACCAGTCCCCTGCTCTCCAGCATCGACAGCGTTCGGCTGACAGGCCCCTTGTCGAAGCCGATAACGTGACAGATGCGCGATGCAGGAATGCCCGGCTCGATCGCCAGCAGCGACATGATGCGCCATTCGGTGACGTTCACGCCGAAATGCTTCTGATAGTAGACCGTCGCGCTGTTCGACAGCTTGTTGGCGATGAAGGTGATGAAGGCGGGAACATAGCGCTCGAGGTCGAGCAGTTGCCCGGGCGAGATCGAGTCCTTCTCCACGCTGCTACCGGTGTCCGACACGCTTTTACCCGCCTGCTTTCTACCCATCCGCCGCAGCCTCACCTGTCTCTTCAAGCCAGCCCCGATCCGGGCCGTGCATGCCGTCCGAGACATAGAGATACGCAGCAGCAGTTGCCAAGAAGAAAACAGGGAGACGCCCCATGGTCGCATTGACCTGTCCCAATTCCGCGCCGGCGGTGCCTGTGCTCGCCTTCGATACGCAGCCGGCGGATCACGCATTTCCGCCAATTCCGATGCTGGACGTGGATCCGTTCGCCATCGACTTCTTCGCGGATCCGCACCCGACCCACGAGGTTCTCCGCGAAGCCGGGCCTGTGGTCTATCTCGACAAATGGAATGTGTACGCGGTCGCGCGCTACGCAGAAGTTCATGCGGTGCTGAACGATCCCGCCACTTTCTGTTCCAGCCGCGGCGTCGGCCTCAGCGACTTCGCCAAGGAGAAGCCCTGGCGGCCACCGAGCCTCATCCTCGAAGCCGATCCGCCCGCGCATACCCGCACCCGAGCGGTGCTCAACAAGGTGCTCTCCCCGGCTGTCATGAAGACGCTGCGCGATGGCTTTGTCGCCGCAGCCGATGCCAAAGTGGACGAATTGCTGGAGCGGCGCAGTTTCGATGCGATCGTCGACCTTGCCGAGGCCTATCCGCTGTCGGTGTTCCCCGACGCGATGGGACTACAGAAGGAAGGGCGCGAGAATCTGCTGCCCTATGCCGGCCTCGTCTTCAATGCCTTCGGCCCGCCCAATGAACTGCGCCAGAACGCCATCGCACGTTCGGCGCCACATCAGGCCTATGTGCAGGCGCAGTGTCAGCGCGAAAATCTCGCGCCGGGCGGTTTCGGCGCCTGCATCCATGCCCGTGCCGATACCGGCGATATCACCCATGACGAGGCGCCGCTGCTGGTGCGCTCGCTGCTGTCCGCCGGACTCGACACCACCGTCAACGGCATCGGCGCCGCGGTCTACTGTCTCGCGCGCTATCCTGAAGAGTTTGCGCGGCTGCGGACGGATAGCGCGCTCGCTCGCAACGCCTTCGAGGAAGCCGTGCGCTACGAGAGCCCGGTGCAGACCTTCTTCCGCACCACCACGCGCGCCGTCGAGATCAGCGGCCACCGGGTCGATGAAGGCCAGAAAGTGCTGATGTTCCTCGGCGCCGCCAATCGCGACCCCCGCCGCTGGGACGATCCCGCACGCTATGACATCACCCGCAAGACATCGGGCCATGTCGGTTTCGGCTCCGGAATCCACATGTGCGTCGGCCAGCTCGTTGCCCGTCTCGAAGGCGAAGCGATGCTGTCGGCGCTGGCGCGCAAGGTGAAGACCATCGCAATCAGCGGCGAGATCACGCGCCGCTACAACAACACGCTACGCGGACTGGAAAGCCTGCCCGTGACGTTCACGCCTGCCTGAGGACACAATGCCAAATATCACTTTCATCCATCCCGACGGCCACGCGCAAAACGTCAATGCAGCCGTCGGCGACAGCGCGATGTCGGCGGCCATGCGGCACGGGATCGACGAGATTATCGCCGAATGCGGCGGCAGCGCCGTCTGCGCGACCTGTCATGTCTATGTGGATGAGGACTGGATTGCGCGGGTCGGCGATGTCGGCAGCGACGAAGACGAATTGCTGGAAGGCGTGGCCACCGACCGGCTGCCGAACAGCCGCCTGTCCTGCCAGATCAGGATCACCGAGGCTCTCGACGGCCTCGTGTTGCGACTGCCGGAGCGGCAGATCTAGCTCCACACACCACCGCGACCGGCAACGTCCGGACCCGCGTCACCAATCAAACGGGAGGGACAAACAATGAAGGGCTACAAGACGATACTGGCGGCCGCGGCGTCCTGCTTCATGGCCAGCACGGCGCAGGCGCAGATTTCCGACGATGTGGTTCGCATCGGCGTGCTCAACGACATTTCCGGCGTATTCCAGGACACCAATGGCATGGGCTCGGTGGAAGCCGCGCGCATGGCGGCCGAGGATTTCAACGGCGGCGGCAAGAACATCAAGGTCGAGATCGTCTATGCCGATCACCAGAACAAGGCCGATGTCGGCTCTGCCATCGCGCGCAAATGGCTGGATGTCGAGAAGGTCGATGCCATCGTGGACGTGCCGAATTCATCGGTCGGACTCGCCATCAACAATATTGCGCGCAACACCAAGATGACGTTCCTCGCCTCGTCGACGGCGACATCGGACCTCACCGGCAAGGACTGCTCGCCGAACACCATCCAGTGGGTCAACGATGCCTGGGCCACCGGCAACACAACGGCGCAAGCGATGATGCAACGCGGCGGTGACGACTGGTATTTCATCACGGTGAATTACGCGCTGGGACAGGGAATCGAGGCGGAAGCCACGAACTACATCACCAAGCATGGCGGCAAGGTGCTGGGCTCGTCGAAACATCCGCTCGGCACCTCGGACTATGCGTCGCTGCTGCTGCAGGCGCAGACATCGAAGGCGAAAGTGATCGGCCTCGCCAATGCGGGCGCCGACACCATCAACACGGTGAAACAGGCCAGCGAATTCGGCATGCAGGACGGACCGCAGAAGCTGGTGGCGTTCCTGATCTTCATCAACGACGTGCACGGCATGGGACTGAAGACCGCGCAGGGATTGCTACTGACGGAATCCTTCTACTGGGACATGGATGACGACACCCGCGCCTTCGCCAAGCGCTTCGCGCAGCGCCCGGGCATGAACGGCAAGATGCCGAGCGGCAACCAGGCCGGTGTCTATGCCTCGACGCTTGCCTATCTCAACGCGGTGGCCGCCAAGGGCAGCGACGACGCCGGCGTGGTGGTGCCGCAGATGAAGACCTTCAAGGGCAAGGACAAGCTGTTCGGCGACGTCACGATCCGGGCCGATGGCCGCGTCATCCATCCGGTCTATCTGTTCGAGATCAAGAAGCCGGCGGAATCGAAATATCCGTATGACTATTACAAGCTGCTGGCGACCGTTCCGGCCGAGAAGGCGTTCCGCCCGATGAATGAAGGTGGCTGTGCGCTGGTGAAGTAACGCTGCGAAAACGACAAAGGCCGGGTTGAACAATCAACCCGGCCTTTGTTCTTACGTTGCACGTCAAATCGAAAGCCTCAGTAGAGCTTCGCTCCGGCGGCATCGACGACCTTGCCCCAGCGGACATGGTCTTCCTTGATGGTCTGCGCAAAGGCTTCCCGCGTCGAGGTGGTGACGCTGAGGCCCTGGGCTTCGAGGCGTTCCTTCACATCCGGCAGCGCGCCGATACGATTCACTTCGGCATTCAGGCGATCGACGATGGCGTCGGGGGTGCCGGCCGGGACGACGAGACCGAACCAGCTGTCGACGACAAAGTCCTTGATGCCGGCCTCAAGCGCGGTCGGCACGTTCGGCAGTTGCGGCGAACGCTCGCGGCTGGTGACGAGCAGGCCCTTCACCTTGCCATCGCGGATCTGCGGCGCCAGCACGGTCAGCGTGTCGAAGGACAGGTTGACCTGATTGCCGAGCAGCGCATTCACCGCCGGTGCGCTCCCCTTGAACGGGACATGCAGCAGATCGGTATCGGTGAGGCTCTTGAACAGCTCACCGCTCAGGTGGCACAGCGTGCCGGGGCCGCACGACGAGTAAGTGAACTTGCCGGGCTCCTTCCTGGCAGCAGCCACCAGCTCCTTGGCAGTCGACACCGGTGCATCCGGGCTGGCCGCGAGCACATAAGGCACAGAAGTCAGGTTCGACACCGGCACAAAACTCTTGAACGGGTCGAACTGCACCTTGGTGTTGATATGCGGGAGGATGGTGAGCTGGCCGGCCGGCGCGAGCGACAGCGTGTAGCCATCGGGATCCGCCTTGGCGACGAATTCAGCCGCGATCGCAGTGCCGGCGCCGGCCTTGTTTTCCACGACCACGGTCTGCTTCAGCGACTCGCCGAGCTTGTCCGCAAAGATGCGCGCGGATACGTCCGCAGCGCCGCCCGGCGGGAACGGGACGATCAGCTTGATCGGACGGCTCGGCCAGACGTCAGCCGCGCAGGCTGCGCCGATGCCCGTGGTCAGCATGACCGAGGCGAAAGCAGCAGACAGAAGACGGGACAACAGGGCGGAGCGCACGATCGTGATCCTTTGGTTGAAAGACGTTGTTTCGATGCTTCCGGCAGACGCATTTCTCCGGTCCCGCTCGCAGGAGCAGGTTGGGAAGACCGGAGATGTCGGCTGTTTTGCCGCCGTCGATGGCGCCTTGCGGCGGTCTCGGTGGCTTCGGAAGCAGCTTTGTTAGCTAGCTAAAAATGTCACCGGCACAGCGCTTTCGCAAGAAAACCGGTTTGCAAATGCAGATGCGGCCTTGGAGGATCGCTATCGTCCGAACGCGCCGGACGAGAAATTATTTCTTTCTGCCGCTCCGGTCGGCCCGACGGGCTGGAACCATCGGGGCGCGGTGCCGTAGACTGGACTGGGGATCGGAGACCGGAGAGCGTCATGACCGCGCTGGACCAATCGACCGGGAAGAACCGTTATCTGGCGGCACCGAAGCGGGCCGACTTCACCCTCGACCAGGACTGGGCCTCCTATTCCGCCGCCGAGCACGATCGCTGGGACCGGCTGTTCGCCCGCGCACAGACGGTGTTGCGAGGCCGGGCCTGCGACGAATTCCAGAGCGCCTTGCAGCACCTGCAGCTCTCGGAAGGCGGCATCCCCGACATGGCCAAACTCAGCGCCCGGCTGATGCCCCTGACCGGCTGGCAGGTGGTGCCGGTGGCCGAGCTGGTCCCGGACGAGGTGTTCTTCGATCACCTCGCCAACCGCCGCTTCCCGGCCGGCGCCTTCATCCGCCCGGAAAGCGAGATGGACTATCTGGAGGAGCCGGACATCTTCCACGACGTGTTCGGCCATGTGCCGCTGCTCGCCAATCCCGTCTATGCGGATTTCATGGAGGCCTATGGCAAGGGCGGTCAGCGTGCGATGGCGCTCGGCCAGCTCAAGAACCTGGCGCGGCTGTACTGGTACACGATCGAGTTCGGCCTGCTGAATAGTGCGGAGGGACTGCGCATCTTCGGCGCCGGCATCCTGTCGTCAGCGACGGAATCCGTATTCGCGCTGGAAGACCCCTCGCCCAATCGCATCGGCTTCGATCTCGAACGTGTGATGCGCACCGACTACATCATCGACGATTTCCAGCAGACCTATTTCGTCATCGACAGTTTCGAGAAACTGCTGGAGGACAGCTATCAGGATTTCGGCGCCCTCTATGCTCGGCTCGCGCAGGCAAACGACCTCGCAGCGGACGAGGTGATCCCGCAGGATCACGTCGTCAGCCGCGGCACGCTGGATTATTTCAGGAAGCGTAGGGCGGATTAGGCGAAGCCGTAATCCGCCGGCCGAGTACGTGTGACGAAGAACGGCGGATTACGCTGCGCTCATCCGCCCTACGGCTACGGCAGCATCCCCCGATCACTTCTTGTCCACCACCTTGTAGCCGACGATGCGCGTGTTCCAGACGCATTCGGCGGGATCGTTGGCCCATTGCTGGGTTGACCACAGCGTCCTGCGATCGATCGGATCGAGCGCCGTCAGCGTGCCCGCGGAATTGCCCATCGGCGACATCCCCTTGTCGTTGGCGCAGAGATAGGGATGCCCGCCGGTGACGACCGTGACGGGCTCAGCAAAGGTGTTGGCGGGATCGTTCGCCTTGCGGGTCCAGAGCAACACCGACAGATGCATGCTGGCATTCGACGTGGTGCCGACGATGCCGAGATTGCCGGCATCATCCACGCCGATGGTGCCGAACTCGTAATGGCGATCAGGGCTGGACAGTTTCGCCGTCTGGCTCACCACGCAGGCCGCCGGGTTCGCACAATCGAGCTCCACCCAGATCAGGATGTTGTTGGCATCCGCGCCCTGCGCACCGCAATTCTCGACGCAAGGACCGGTGCCCAGCACGCCCTGCAGTTTCGATCCGTGCTGCACCACATTCATCAGGCGATGGCTTGTGGCCGCGCGGAGCGCACCCTCGCTGCCGAGCTGCGGGATCGACATGGTCGGGCCACAACACGGCGCGTTGTAGAGCCACTTGTTCTCCTGCGAGCCGATACCGGTCTTGACCAGCTGCTGCGCGCCGCCGGCATTCCAGGCGCCGGTCAGACCGTTCCAGGTGAAAGTGTTGACGACCCAGTGGAAGGAGAAATTGGTGGAGCGCTGGCAGGCATATTGTGCGTGGCGGTCGCAGCTCTTGTTGACAAAGAATGCGGGTGCCGTCGGCGCCTTCTCGCGATTGTGGTCGATGGCCGGGACGATATCGAGCGGCATATTGGCGGTGCGATTGAGATGGGTGGGCGCCTTGCCCTGCCCGATCCCCTTCACCTCTTCCGGCGGAAGCGCAAAACAGTCATAGGCAACGCCCGGCACGGTGGCAGGATTCTCGTGGCCGCCACGACCGCCGCAGATATAGGTCCCGTTCCTGTCGTAGCCGACCTTCACCGCGGGATTGCGCGCCAGACACGGACCGCCCTGCAGGCAGGACAGATAGGTGCCGCCCCAATCGCCGGTCGCGTCCGCACCCGCGCTCACCAATGTACAGTCATTCCTGCAGGTGACAGTGATGATCCAGCGCTCGATGAACTCGTTATAGACGATGTGCGGCTCGAACGGGCCGGCATCCTTCTTCGCATCCGGATCCAGCCCGGTGGTGCGGATCAGCGCCGCCAGAGGTGTCGATTTGAGCAGCTTTCCCGTGGTGTCATAGACATTGACGTTCTGCCACGTGACCTGGACGACCTGCTTGCCGTTGGTTGCGACATCCATTTCGGCGCGATCGCAGTGGATCGGCGGTGTCGCCGATCTGCAGACCTCACGGCCGGGACCGCGATCGCCGTCGAACGATGTCACCGTCTGGGCCAGCGCTCCGCCGGATGGCGACAGCGCATGCAGGACGGCGATCAGAGCGGCGGCGGCCAAATGCTTCACCGAGGCCGCAAGGGTTTGCTCATATCGTCCGATCGCACGCATCATCGCTTCGTCGCCCCTGTATCCCGAACTGGCCTATGTCCGCTCGCGGACTCGGGGCCTACAGGACGATACGGTGCGGTCACAATGCGGCGCGGCTAGATTCCGTCTAAGCTTTCACGCCACTCAATATCCGGCCAGCGACCTACAACTGACCGATATCGCCGGAGCGTTTCGACAGACAGAGAACGCTCAGCCTCGCCCCACGCAAAGCAACGGGGATGACGCGATCCAGCAGATCGCATCATCCCCGTTCGTCGTCTTTCAGACGCAGCGCTGATCAGCCGTTCATCGACTGAATGCGGAACTTGGCCGGCGAGACGCCGAAGCGGCGGCGGAAGCTGCGATGGAAGTAGGACAGCTCGTTGAAACCGCAGGAGCCGGCGACTTCGCTGATCTTCAGCACGCACTGGCGGTCTTCGGTGAGCATGCGGCGGGCCTTGTCGAGGCGGAGCTGCATGATGCGGTCGGTGATGCTGAGGCCGGAGCCCTGCAGCAGATCCTGCACGTAGCGAACCGAAAGGCCGAGCTTTTCGGCGACCACCCGGGTCGAGAATTGCTGGTCGGCAAAGCTCTCGTTGATCTGGTTGAGGACGCTGGCGATCCGCGCACCGCGCAGGCCGCCGACATCGGTCAGGTTGGTGACTTCCGCCTGCGCGGGAGCCACCGACGGGCTGTCCTGCAGGCTGCCCCGGTTGCTCGTGAAGTCGGAGTGGTTGCTGAAAGCAAGCTGTGTGTTGTCCATTTTCCCAATCACCGCCCATGTCTGTGTGCGGTTATGGGTCGCCGGCGCCTCTACGAAGGTTCAATACTGCCGACGATTTTATTGAAGGTAGCTAACGGCCGCCGAGTTCCGGCGGCGGCGAACGGTCGAGCACCTCGCCGGTCGGGCCTTCGAGCAGGTCGAGTTCAACATCCTCGATCACCAGCGGGCCACGCTTGCGCTGCAGTTCGGCGACCTTCTCGACGCGGCTGAACGCACCCTGCCACTCGGGATCGGCCATCAGGCCGGGCGGCGCGACCAGCAGCAGCTTGCCGGCCAGTTGCGCGGCGCTGGGCTCGGGCATGTTGATCCAGCGGATGCGTTGACCACGCTGGGCCACACAGGTTCCTTTCGGCAGATAGAACGCCAGCCAGCTCGTGGTCCCATAATCCGGCGCCAGGATGCAGGTGGCGCCCGTGCGCTGACGTACCGCTTCGATCCCGGCGGCCAGCTCGGGGAAACCGACGCCGATGCTGCGCACGGTGGCGTCGCGCTTGTAACCCGACAGGATGCCGGTATTGGCCTGCACGACCAGCGCGACGAACATCAGGGCACCGACCGGTGTGGCCCAGCGCAAGCAGACATCCACCGTGCGCCGCGCCCGGCCCTGCCACCGGACCATGGTGGCCGCCACCGCGGCGGCGATGGCGAAGGCCGGATAGATCGGCGCGAACCAGTTGGCCTCGACCCGGGCATGCAGCGCGTGCCAGGCGAAATACAGCGCGATGATCCAGACCATGGCGCTGACCAGCACCCGCGACGACAGCGCGCCGGACTGGCGACGGGCCAGCGCATAAAGGCCCATGGTGCCGAGGATGAACACCAGCGGGGTGGCGAAGGCGAACTGGGTGGGGATCAGTTCGGCGATATAGGCCGCCTTGAACTGCTCGATACGGGCGCGGCCGAGCTGCTTGATGAATGACACCCACTGGTGATCGGCATTCCAGAACAGCACCGGCGAGAACACCGCGAAAGCGACGATGCCTCCGAGATAAGGCCATGGCGAGATCAGCCAGCGCCGCATGTTCGGCACGGCCACGAGCCAGATCAGGATCGCCGCGCCGAAGAAAAGTGCGGTGTATTTGGACAGCAGCGCGAGGCCGACGGCGACGCCGACCGCCAGCCACCATACGCCCTGCCCGGTCGCCGCGACCTGCGCCAGCGCGAGCAGCACGAAGCTCGACGCCACCAGCAACGGCGCGTCCGGCGTGACGATCATCAGGCCGACGGAGACGATCATGGTGGCGTTGAGCAGCAGCATCGCCGACACCGCGATGCGCTTGCCGCCGAACAAGAGCTCAGCAGCGCGGTAGATCGCCCAGCTCATAGGCAATGTCAGCAGAACCGAGATCAGGCGCACGCCGAGCGGCGTATCGCCGGCGATCAGTGTGCCGAGGCGGATCACCACGGCGACCATCGGCGGATGGTCGTAATAGCCGCCGGCAAGATGTTTCGACCACGTCCAGTAATAGGCTTCGTCGAAAGTCAGCGGCGTCCAGGCGGACGCCGCGAGGCGCAGCAGCACGAGGCCGATGACCACGGCAAACGCGCCGCGGACCATACGCGTATCGGCCGCCATCACCGCTTGCGCCACACGAACAGGCCGGACATGGCGTAATTCCAGACCACGCCCATCAGCGCGCCCGCGGCGCCCGCAAGCCACCAGATCGGCTCGTTGTCGAACACCGACCAGGCGACGCCGACATTGGCCAGCAGGCCGACGCTGCAGACCAGATAGAACAGGATCAGGCCCTGCAGGATGCGCAGTCCCTTCAGGCGCTGGTCGCGATAGGTCAGGAAATTGTTGAGCAGGAAGTTGCTGGTCATCGCGCTGAAGGCGGCGATGCCCTGCGCTTCGGCGAATGGCAGCGCGAAGGTCTCGAGGCCAACAAATAGCGCAACGAAATGCACGACCAGACCGATGGAGCCGACCAGCGCGAACAGCAGGAAGCGCAGCGACACCACGTCATTGGTGAGTTTTGCGAGAATGAGGCCGAGGAAATCCAGCGCCACCATGGAGTCGAGCTTGCTCTCGCCATGCAGCCGCGAGCCGAATGTATAGGGCACTTCCTTGATACGGAGCGCACCACGCGCGGTGGCGACGACGTCGAGCAGGATCTTGAAGCCTTGCGTGGAGAGCTGCGGCGCCAGTTGCTCGAAGCGGTCGCGGCGGATCATGAAGAAGCCGCTCATGGGATCGGCGACACTGACGCGCAGCACCTGCTGGGCCAGCACGGTGGCGAATTTGCTGAAACCGGCGCGCTTGTTGTCGAAGCTGTCGGCGCTGCCGCCATCGATATAGCGGCTGCCGATGACGAGATCGGCCTCGCCCCGCTCGATCAGGCCAAGCATTTTTGCGAGCTGCGTTTCGTCATGCTGCAGATCGCCGTCGATGACAGCGGCGCAGGGCGCGGACGACGCCAGCATGCCCTCGATGCAGGCGCCGGACAGGCCGCGGCGGCCGATGCGGCGGATGCAGCGCACCCGCGCATCCGTCCGCGCCAGTTCGCGCACCGCGTCGGTGGTGCCATCCGGGGAATTGTCATCGACGAAGATGACCTCCCAGGCGATGCCTGCAAGGGCCGCATCGAGACGCTGGACCAAAGTGGCCACATTGCCGCGCTCGTTAAAAGTGGGGACGACGACGGAGAGCTGCAGCGGCGCACCCGCTTGAGCGATCTGTCCGGAGCCCGGTGTGATGGCATCGTTCATGGCGCCAGCATATATCTGCAGCGCAACAGCCTGCCAAGGCGCTCCGGGAACGCGTCAACCGTTTGATTATATGCGGAAAACGGGTTGGCAGGCCCAATGGCAACAGCCAGAAATGCAAACGACCCCGAACAACCGGCGCACGTACATCCGGCGCGCCATCCCACTGAAGGGCTCAGGTCATTCAAGGTCGTCTCGGCAACGGAGCTGTTAGGCATCGACGTCGCCGTTGAATGCGAGATAGGAATGGTCGGGCCGTTCCGCAAGGGGTGGTTCGAAGAAAACGGGAGGAACTGGAATGGCAGCGAAGACCGGCAAGATCCGCATCGGCATCGGCGGCTGGACCTTCGAACCGTGGCGCGGGACATTTTATCCGGAGAAGCTGACCCAGGCGAAGGAACTCAGCTACGCCGCCTCCAAGCTCACCTCCATCGAGATCAACGGCACTTATTACGGTTCGCAGAAGCCGGAGAGCTTTCGCAAATGGGCGAGCGAGGTGCCGGACGATTTCGTGTTCTCGCTGAAAGGCCCGCGCTTCGCCACCAATCGCAAGGTGCTGGCCGAAGCTGGCGACAGCGTGAAGCGCTTCTACGATTCCGGCGTGCTCGAACTCGGCGACAAGCTCGGCCCGGTGCTGTGGCAGTTCATGCCGACCAAGAAGTTCGACGAGGCCGATTTCGGCGCCTTCCTGGAGCTGCTGCCGCGTGAACTCGACGGCCGCGCGCTGCGCCATGTGGTGGAGGTGCGGCACGACAGTTTCTGCACGCCGGCCTTCGTCGCCCTGCTCCGCGAACACAAGATCCCGGTGGTGTTCTCCGAACACGCGACCTATCCGGCGATCGCCGATGTCACGTCCGATTTCGTCTATCTGCGCCTGCAGAAGGGTGAGGACTCGATCCCGACGGCCTATGCCCCGAAGGCCCTCGATGCCTGGGCCAAACGCTTCCAGGATTTCGCTGGCGGCGGCGAGCCGGACGACCTGCCCAAGGTGAGCGACGGCAAGCTCAAGAAGCAGCCGCGCGACGTGTTCGCCTATGTGATCCACGAGGCCAAGGTGCGCGCACCGCATGGCGCGATGGCGCTGATCGAGCGGGTCTAGTCAACCGGGGAACGGCACATGGCCAAGGCTGCGAAGACTTCCGCGAAGAAGGCATCTGTGAAGAAGAAGAAGCTCTTCACCATCGGTTACGAGCAGACGCCCGCGACATCGGTGCTCGACGAACTCGAAGCCGCCGGCGTGAAACTGCTGGTCGATGTCCGCGCCGTCGCGGCCTCGCGCCGGCCGGGCTTCTCGAAATCGCAGCTCAAGGCCGGGCTGGATGAGCGCGGCATCGGCTATCTGCATCTGCGCGGCCTCGGCACGCCGAAGGATGGCCGCGAGGCGGCACGGTCGGGCAATGTCGCACAGCTCGAAAAGGTCTATGGCGCGCATCTGAAAACGCCTCAGGCGCGCGAGGAGATGGACGAGCTCGCCGCACTGGTGAAGCAGACCGGCCCGATCTGCATCCTCTGCTATGAGCGCGATCATACCCAGTGCCACCGGCGCTGGATCGCCGAGATCATCGAGGACCGCGAAGGCGTCGCCATCGAAAACCTGGTCGCGCCCCAGGTTTGATATCCGGGGTCCGTTGCTGGCACGGCCAAGATGTAATACAATGTATTACATCTTGGAGAGTACTGATGAGCAAATCCCCGCTATCAGCCCCGCTGACGCTGCGACTGCCGGTCGATGTGCTGAATGACATCGAGAAGATCGCTGCTGCATCCGATCGGACCAGAAGCTGGGTCATCGTCAGGGCGTTGAAGAGCTATCTTGCGTCTGAAGGTTCCGACATCCTCGCCATCGTGAAGGGGCGCGAGCAGATCGCAGATGGGGACGTGCACGACATGGACGACGTGCTCAAGGAAATCGAGGCCATCGTCAACACCAGGGCTGCTTGATGAAGGTCAGGCTTTCCGGCGCAGCGCGTAGCTATATCCTGCGGGAAGCCAAATACCTGACGGACAGAAGCCCTGCGGCTGGCGCCGCCTTTCTCATGAATATGCGATCCGCACGGCAGCGCATCAGCCAATATCCCGATATCGGATTCAAACCCTTCCCGGCCGGACAGAACCGGCGTCTCGTCGTTGGGGACTATTTGATCGACTACGAGCGAGGACCCGAGGGGGTCGAGATCACCTCCATTCGCCATGGCCGCCAGTCCGACATTGCTGCGGGCCTCGACGACGACTTCGACTATGAGGCAGATGACGACGAAAGCTCCGACCCTGAAGGATCGTGAGCAGCCTGCAAAACGAAATCTCCGCAGCCAAAATTCATCCGGCGTTCCCCCATCGTTCACTTATCCACACTGGACGTATACTTATCCCCATATAATCTACCTTAAGTTGTTATTTACAGTTGCATTCTGTGGCGTTGGGTGGGGGCTCGATGCGTTGGGGACGGATGCTGCGAACCGTGGGGCTCGTGATCGGCCTCACCTCCGCCGGCGCGGCCGGCGCCCAGGATTTCGATGCCATGGACATCGAATTCAATGTGCTGACGCCTGCACGCACGAAATCGTTCTGGTCGGAGCTGCTCGACAACCGCGCCAATCGCAAGCGGCCGTTCGACTATCTGTCGGGCGGCATGCCGGACCGGCTGATGTATTTCGGCGGCATCGATGCCTCGAAATGGAGTTTCGGCGCCTTTCTCGGCGGCCAATGGATGCCGAACGGTTTCGATCGCGATGGCTTCATCCTGCGCCTGTTCGTCTCCGAGAGTCTGGAGCGCTACACCGACCGCTTCGGCAAATACGATACCCAGATCGGCCGCGCCTATCTCCTGCCCGGCTACATGTTTCGCATCGGCCGGCTGGAAGCACAGTTTCTTGTCGGCCCCGATGCCGAAGCGGACTTCTTCTTCCAGAATGGCCGCCCCGATCGCTGGCGCACCCGCTTCGGCATGCGCGGCATCGCCGATCTGTGGTGGGAGCCGACGCCCGAACTGATGGTGCAATATGCATTGTCCGGCACAACCATCGATTCCGGCTACACCACCCGCATCGCCGCCGGCTGGCGGATGTTCGATGCATTCTGGATCGGACCGGAAGCGGCGCTGTCGAACGACTATTTCAGCCGGCAGACACGGATCGGCGTCCATCTCACCGGCCTGCGCACGAATGGATATGAATGGAGCTTCGCCGCCGGCCGCGTCTCCGACGACTTCGGCCGTGATGGCCTCTATGGTCGCTTCGGCCTCATGCTGCGGCCGAAGCGGGCGCCGTTCTTCGATAACTAGAGCATGATCCCGAAAAGTGGATGCCGGTTTTCGGACAAGATCATGCCCTAGCCGAGCCGCCACACTGCCTGCGGCTGCTCGTAGCCACGCACCTGGACGTCGCCGAGAAATGCTGCATCGCGCCCGGCCTCACCAGCGGCATCGCGCACCGCCGTGGAAATCAGCAATTGCGAGCCGAACTCCTTGTTGAGCGCTTCGAGACGAGCGGCGAAATTCACGGTGTCGCCCATGACCGTATATTCCTTGCGCCGGGGAGAGCCGACATTGCCGGCAATGACAGCGCCCATATGGATGCCGATGCCGATCCGCAGCGGCCAGTCGCTGCCGCGATTGTTCTGTTCCAATTCCGCCAGCATGTCGCGCGCAGCTTCGACGGCACATTGCGCGGCATTGGGATCCTCGATCGGCGCACCGAACACGGCAAGAAATCCGTCGCCGAGAAACTTGTTCACGATGCCGGAGTGACGGTCGAGCACATCGACCAGAATGGCGAAGGCCTCGTCGAGGCGCTCCACCACCTGGCGCGGCGTGTGGATGCGCGTCGCCGCGGTGAAGTTGCGGATGTCGACGAACATCACCGCGACCTGCCGCATTTCAGTGGTCGGCGCGGCGCCGGTGGCGAGCAGCCGTTCCACCACTTGCGGCGACACGTGCTGGCCGAACAGATTGGTGACGTGATCGCGAGCGGCAGCGGCGGCGATGCTCGCCTCGAATTGCCGCCGCAGCTGCATGCCAACAGCGCCGGCGAGCACACCGCCGACGAACAGCATGACGGCACGGACCAGCTGAAAAATAACCTCCGGCATCGGCTCGTCGGCAAAGCCGGCGGGACGATACAGCATCGCCATGGCGAACATCTCCGACGCCGCAACAAAGCCGGTGAAAGTGGACAGCCAGAAATCCAGCCGCAGGGTCGAGAGAATGATGAAGACGAAATAGGTCAGTGGCGCCGCGAAGGCGAGCGCCGTGTTGGCGCCCATCCAGTTCATATGCAGATAGAGCGCCGCGGTCGGCACGCTGGTCTCGATCAATGCACTGAGATAGCGCCGGACGATCGGCACGTCCTTGTTCTCGGCGACGCGCCTTGTGACCAGATAGAGCGCCAGAAGCTCAAGCGCGAGAAACGGCAGAAAAATGACATAAGTCGAGCCGAGCTCGAAACCGCCTCGGGAAACGCCGATGAATATATCCGGCGCCACCAGCTGGATAACCGTGACCACCGCGGTGAGGATCGCGACCGTCGCGACGACAGCCTTGATGCGCAGCCGTTCGGTGAGCAGCACCTGACGGTTCAGCGCCTCACGGGCGGTCTGAAGCTCGGTGCTTTCGGCAACGGGTGTAAAAATGGTGCGTCGGAGCGGTATCATCGGCGACAGAATAGCCGCCTATGAGGGAATCAACGAGGCCAAATATAGGCGCAACCAGCTGCAATCATTGTCGGTAGATAGCGACGGCTAGCCCCTGGCGTCGCAGGCCCAGGCGCGGATGACACATTCCTTGCCGCCATAATCGTAGCACTTCTTGGTCGCTTCATTGAGTGTCGAGGAAATGCGCGGGGCCACCGCATAACCATGGGCGCCGCAAGGATTGGCCATGTCGACCGACAGCGCAGCGCAAGCGCGTTTCATCGTGACGGTGGTGCAATCGCCCTTGCAGGCTTTCTTCGCGGCAGCGAGCGCGGACGCCTGTGCCGGATGATCGTAGGCCTGACCATATGCACCGCATTTGCCGATGGCGAGCGCACCGGCACCAATTGCCGGTTGCAGCGATGCAAAACTAAAAATCAGCACAGCAGAAAAAAACGCGCGTGAGCGCGCGGTAATACGAAATGACAATTTCCCCTCCCCCGAGGTGCAGTCGCAGGCAGACTGGCACGGCAGGGGTTTCGACTTGGTGAATGAAACGGAAATGCTGTCCGTTACGGTGTCGCAGCAAGGGCACGGAGACGTTCGGAATCCTCACGCGCGAGCGGATTGTAGACAACCATGGTGAGATCGGGGCGACCATCGACCACGAAAGCGGAACATTCGAACATCACCTGGCCAAGCACGGGATGATGGATGCGCTTGACGCCGTCGCCATGCGGCGCTTGCACGTCGTTGGCCCGCCAGAGTGCAGCAAATTCCGGGCTGCGACGACAGAGATCCTCGACCAAGGGCTCGACCTCCACCATGGCGCCGGCGCGGCTGGCATCGATCCTGAACGCGCCGACGACAAAGCGCGCCACGCTCTCCCAATCATATTGCGCGGCACGGGCGCGCGGATCGAGAAAGATGAAGCGGAGAATGTTGCGTTGTTCGGGCGGCAGCTTGCCGTAGTCCGTCAGCATGACGGTGGCGGCACGATTCCACGCCACCACGTCCCAGATCGCGGTGCGGATCAGCGCCGGGCTCGGCTCGAGCGCATCGAGAACGCGCTGCAGCCGCGGCGAGACATCGTCGCTCTTGCGATAGCGCACCTCCGGCGGACGCCCGAGCCCGATGAGAAACAGATGCTCGCGCTCCACATCGGTCAGCATCAGCGCCCGCGCGATGCGATCCAGCACATCGGCCGACGGCGCGCCGCCGCGCCCTTGCTCCAGACAGGTGTACCAGGTCGCGCTGATATGGGCGCGCTGCGCCACCTCCTCGCGCCGCAAGCCGCTGGTGCGCCGGCGCGTGGTGGAAAAGCCGAACGCCGCCGGATCGAGCCGGCTCCGCCGTTCGCGCAGATAATCGCCCAGCACATTGTCGACGGTCGGAAGGGTGCTCATTCTATCAGTCATTATACTACGATAAGCTATCGACTTTACCATGATAGCAGAAGCGACCACTTTTGTCCCATCGCAACAAAAGCGGAGTTTCGCATGCGCGTATTCGTTACCGGGGCCACCGGCTTCATCGGCCTCGCCGTCACCCGGGATCTGATCGCAGCCGGCCACCAGGTCATCGGCCTGTGCCGGTCCGAAGCGAAGGCACAGGCGCTCGCCGCAGCCGGCGCCGAGATCTATCACGGCTCGATCGACGATATGGACGGGCTGAAGCCGGGTCTGGCGCGCGCCGATGGCGTGATCCATCTCGCCTTCAAGCACGACTTTTCCAATTTCGTGGCCAATTGCCATGATGACCGGCGGGTCGTCAGCGCGCTCGGTGCCGCGCTGGCCGGTTCGAACCGGCCGCTAATCGTGACCTCGGGCACCGGCCTCGCCAACACCGTGCCGGGCGAGCCCGCCAAGGAAGACAATGCCATCGTGGGCTCAGACCATCATCCGCGGGCGGTCTCGGAAGAAGCGGCCGCCGCGGTGGCGGCCACCGGCGTCAACGTCGCGGTGGTGCGACTGCCGCAGGTCCACGATGTCAGGCGGCAGGGGCTGATCTCGCCGGCCATCGACATCTTCCGCCAGAACGGTGCCTGCGGCTATGTGGGCAACGGCCAGACGCGCTGGCCGGCCGCACACGTGCTCGATGTCGCCCGCCTTTATCGGCTCGCTATCGAACGCGCGGAGCCGAACGCGAAATATCATGCGGTGGCGGAAGAAGGCGTGACACTGCGCGCGATTGCGGAGACCATCGGCAAGCGGCTCAATCTGCCGGTGAAGTCGATTACGCCCGACGAGGCGCAAGCGTTCTTTGGCTGGCTCGCGATGTTTGCTACGCATGATGTGCCGGCATCGAGCGCGAAGACGCGGCAGAAACTCGGCTGGACGCCGACGGGACCGGGTTTGCTGGAGGATCTGTCGGCGTTGGTGATCGATTAGATATATGTAGGGTGGGCAAAGGCGTTCTTGCGCCGTGCCCACCTTCACGCGCACGGCTGGTGAAGGTGGGCACGCTTACGCTTTGCCCACCCTACAAATCAGCCGCCCCGCGCCTCCTCGAGCGCCTGCGGCGTGTCGATGTCGAGGAAGGCGCCGCGACCGTCGACTGCGACATCCGCGACGACTTCCGCATGTTTCAGGATCAGCTCCCGCGCACCGACATCGCCGTCCAGCGTCATCAATTCCGGGAAGAAGCGGCGCGACCACAGCACCGGATTGCCGCGGCGGCCGTCGCTCACCGGCACTGCGATCAGATGGCCGCGATCCGGCGCGAAGCCGTCGATCAGGCGATCAATCAATCTCGTATCGATCAGCGGCATATCGCCGAGACAGATGACTGCACCGTCGGCATCCCGCGGCACCGCTGCAATGCCGGCTTTCACCGAGCTGGCGATGCCATCCGGAAAATCCGGATTGTAGACGAAGGTGACGTTGAGGCCTTTCAGCGCCTTCTCGACCTCGGCGGCCTGATGGCCGGTCACGACGGTGACGCTGCTTGCTTTCGATTTGAGCGCATGTTCGGCGACGATGCGCACCAGCGGCTTGCCGTTCAGTTCGGCAAGCAGCTTGTTGGGTCCGCCCATGCGCGTGCCACGGCCTGCGGCAAGAACGAGCGCCGCGACGCTACGGTTGCCATCGGTTTCGGCCGGCGCGCGCGGCTGTGGCCGGGTGACAATTTCCATCAGCAGACCGCCGACGCCCATGCCGACGAGATCTGCGCGCGTCACTTCAAGACCGGCGAGCAGGCGCATCAGCACCCAGTCGAAACCGTTTTCCACCGGCGAGCGTGCGCAGCCGGGCGCGCCCAGCACCGGGACGTTGCCAGCCCGGCCGATCAGCAGGAGATTGCCGGGGTCCACGGGCATGCCGAAGTGATGGATGGTGCCACCTACGGCCTCGATGGCGGCCGGGATGACGTCGCGGCGATCGGCGATTGCGGAGGCACCGAACACGATGACGAGTTCGGCGCCGAGCTGAAGCAGTTCGTCGATCGTCTTCGCGAGCACGGTTTCGTCATGCGGCACGCGGCGCTCGGCGATGATCCTCGCCCCCGCAGGTGCAAGCCGTTCTTCGGTCACGCGCAGGGTCTTGTCGATCACCTTCGGCGACAGGCCCGGCAACAAGGTCGAGACGACGCCAACCTTTTTCACCTTGTAGGGGGCGATCCGCATTGCCGCACCGCCTGCCGCCTTCACCGCGGCATCGCGCAAGCTGCCGGCGACGCCGAACGGGATCAGCTTGACGGTAGCTATCATTTCGTTCTCGACCACCGGCTTGAACGCCTGCAGGGTCGCGAAGGTGATCGCCTCGTCCACGCCATTGATGCGATCGACGGCCGCGCGGTCGATCACCAGCACGCCCGGCCTGGCCGCAAACAGATTGGCGCGGCCGGTGAAGGCGCGCTCCACGGTGACGCCCTCGCCCGCCACCGCCTGCGCGATGCTGGCAGCAGCAGCGTCCTCGGAGATATCGCCGTCTTCGAGACGAACGACGACGATCTCCTTGACGCCGGCACGCGTCAGCTCGGCCACTTCCTCGGGGCCGATCGTGGTGCCCTTCTTGAGAACGAGCGCGCCCTGCCGGAGCGTGTGAACGGTGACGCCGCCGAGCGCATCGGCCGGGCTGGCCGGACCGAACTTCATGCTGCGCTCGCCTTTGCGTCTTTCGGCAGGCGCAGTTCGGCGGTGATCTCGGCCATGATCGACACCGCGATTTCGGACGGCGAGACGGCGCCGATATTCAGGCCGATGGGTGCCTTGATCTTCGCGAGATCCGCATCCGTTGCTCCCTGGCCTTTCAGGCGATCGAGGCGCTTGGCGTGGGTTTTCCGCGAACCGAGCGCGCCGATATAAAAACAGCCCTTCTCGAACGCATGCAGCAGCGCGGGATCGTCGATCTTCGGATCATGCGTAACGGCAACGAAGGCGGTCCAGCGATCGATGCCGAGCGGCGGCAGCGCCTCATCCGGCCATTCGGCGATCAGCTTCACATCCGGGAAACGCTCGGGGCTGGCAAAGGCGGTGCGCGGATCGACCACCGTGACGTCGTAGTCGAGCGAACGCGCCAGCGGCGCCAGCGCCTGACTGATATGGACGGCTCCGATGATCACGAGTTTGGCGGTCGGTGCATAGACGTTGAGGAACTGCTTCTTGCCATCCACCTCGACCATGGCGCTCTTGCCCATGCGGAGCTGTTTCTCCAGCTCCGCATGCAAGGGATCGGCAGCGAAGTCTACCGCCTTCACCAGGCGCTGTATACCATCGGATATATCGGTCACCACGATGACCGGGCGACGCGCGGCGCGCTCGGCATTGAGCAGCGCCAGTGTCTCGGTTTTCACGATCAGCCTACCTTTTCGACAAAAACGCGGATGGTGCCGCCACAGGACAGACCGACATTCCAGGCGGTCTCGTCGGCCACGCCGAATTCGAGCAGCTTCGGCTTGCCGCTTTCGATCACATCCAGCGCCTCGGTGACCACGGCGCCTTCGACGCAACCGCCGGAAACGGAACCAAGAAAGGTGCCATCGTCATTGATGACCAGATTCGAGCCCGCCGGGCGCGGCGCCGAGCCCCAGGTCTCCACCACCGTCGCCAGCGCGACGCCATGGCCGGCCTTCTGCCAGGCCTCGGCGGCCTGCAGGATGTCTTCTTCGCGATTGAGCATCAGAACCTCCTCAGGCAGCCGGGCGGATCAACGGGCGGTGATGGCCGGATGTCGGCGCGGACAGGGCTTTAATGAGCCCATCAATGGACGTCAAATTATGTACCGGGCGGAATTCGTCAACATGGGGCAGCATCATTTTGATGCCCTGCGCCTTCGGCTCGAAGCCATCGAAGCGCAGCAGAGGATTCAACCAGATCAGCCGGCGGCAGGAACGGTGCAGCCGATCCATTTCGAAGGCAAGCTGCGAATCCGCTTCGCGTTCGAGCCCGTCGGAGATCAGCAGCACGATGGCACCCTGTCCGAGTACGCGGCGCCCCCATAGCTTGTTGAAGTTATGCAGCGAGGCCGAGATGCGCGTGCCGCCGGCCCAATCCTGCACCGACGCCGAACAGCTCGCCAGCGCTTCGTCGGGATCGCGCGCCCGCAGCGCGCGGGTGACATTGGTGAGCCGCGTGCCGAACAGGAACACCGAAACGCGCTTGCGCGCATCGGTGATGGCATGGAGGAAATGCAGGAACAGGCGGGTATATTCACTCATCGAGCCGGAAATATCGAGCAGCGCCACGATGGGCGCCGGCTTGTCGATCAGGCCGAGGCGGCGGATATCGACGATGTCGCCGCCGGTGCGGAGCGAGGCACGGAGCGTGCGGCGCAGATCGAGGCGCGCGCCGTTCTTGTCGGGCCG
>WPCJ01127939.1_pt1 | contig 32246 bp, 34 predicted proteins | sample 5399831 | NCBI WGS metagenome assembly WPCJ01 (sample SAMN12869470, study PRJNA574797) | sludge metagenome | isolation source: wastewater treatment of pH10 | place: China:Beijing | collected 2019-05-20 | reverse complement strand
TATAAATGGGTTGGTAAGTGAATAGGCATTGTCTGTTCTTCTGAAGTGCGCATCACCGTAGTTAAGTTCATCTTGCCCTACTTTGATCGTTGCATACTTCATAAAATCTTTAAGGAAGTCTTTTTGTATGAAGTCTAACTTATCAATTTGTAAATATCCTCCTTTTACATAAGTCTCATTGTGGTGTCGGGAAGATAGGAAAGTTCTCAAGTGCAAATTAACACCATCGTATAAAGCAACATCTATATCTAAGTTGGCTGTTGGAAGATTGAAGTTGTTGCTGATTTTATATAACTGATTTTGATTAACACCATTAACAATAACGGGAGTTGCGGTATTTTCGTGGCTAAGTCCTTGGAATTGTAATGCAAATGCACCGCCTACTTTAACTCGTAAATGATCAAAAGTTGTTACTGAATCCTTTTTTGGTTCAAAAGCATTGATAGATCTTTTGTCGCTGGGATTGAAATTATCTAATTGGTGTTCCTGTGCAATACCTAAGTTTGAGATTGCTAAAGCAGCGATTAGGCCGGCTTTTAATAGATTTCTTTTCATGATAACAGAATTTAAATATTTATAGAATTAATTTGTTGCACTGATGTTGATGTTAATATTGATCTCGTCACCTGTTTTAATGGTTCCCATCATAAAGCTTGGTGGCTTGATGCCGAAAGTGGACATTTTTAATTTTGTGCTACCTTTGATAATGTAGGTATTTCCACTTTTGGTTACAGTTACCGGGAATTTGATGGCTTTTGTAACATTTGTAATGGTTAAGTTGCCGCTGACTGTTGCTGTTCCGCTTGCTGGAAGTGATGCAGTTGTAAAAGTGATGTCTGGGTATTTACCCGATTCTAAGGACTTATAAGCATTTTTGTCCATCGCAGATTCTTTGCTTTTAAGAGAAGTTGTTTTCATCACAAACTTTACATCATTGATTGTTGATCCGCTCGCGTTCCCGGAAAATGTAGCCTGAGCCGAAGCCATACTCCAATCATGCAAAGTAGAAGTCCCATCAATTTTTATATTAGAACTTTGGGAGGATAATTTTTGAGCATTTGATAATTGAGCTAAACATAATGTTCCAATTGCCAATGTCATTTTGATTAGATTTTTCATTGTTTTCATTTTCGTAATTTTTAATTGTTATAATTAATTATATTTCATTATTGATAGGACAAAGGTATAATTGTGTTAATTATATTGCTATTTTTTTATTATGACAAAAATCTTATCAATGGCTTCGGTTATTAAATCGATAAATATTTTAAATAATACTTATTGATTTTATCTTATTTTAATTTATTTGATTGATGATAAAAAGCTCTTTATTCATAAATGATAACAAAAAATCAGAGATGATATTTGTTAGGTTAATAAATACTGATGAAAGTCAGTGTCTATATTTTTGATTATCTATAAAAAATGTTAAATTATTAAAGATTCAATAAAAATAGATGACGGATGTCATGTCTGAACAAGTGACGGATGTATGATTGCTCTCGGTTGTTAATATCATTCTTTGATCAAACAAATGGCTTGATTTGTGAATGTTGATTTATATAATATTTAAAAAAAATGAAAGATCAACAAACTATCGTAATTATAGGCGGCGGTTTTGCCGGCATAGAGTTGGCTGAACGTTTGCTGAAATCGGAATATGATGCATCAGTTATCCTGGTGGACAAGAATAATTATAATTTTTTTCCACCATTGTTATATCAGGTGGCAACAGGCTTTTTGGATGTTTCTAATATTAGTTATCCATTCAGAAAGCACTTTAGGTCAGAAAAAAAGTTTTCCTTTATTATGGGAGAATTGCAAGAGATTGTTCCGGGAGATAATAAAATTATTTTGAATTGCGGCGAGGTCTTTTATACGAAACTGATTCTTGCAACTGGTACGATTACAAACTATTTTGGCAACAAAAGCATCCAGGAAAATGCGCTTCCCATGAAAACCATTTCAGATGCAATTGATCTCAAAAACAAAATCCTAGAGAGATTGGAAAAAGCTTCCAAAATATCTGATGAAGAATTGAGAGCTAAGCTTACAACCTTTGTCATCGCTGGAGGCGGACCAACTGGTGTTGAGGTGGCTGGCATGCTCAGTGAGTTAAGAAAGGATATTTTATTTAAAGATTATCCTGAACTGAAGAATGCAGCATTTAACATCTACTTGATTGATGGTTTACCGAATATTCTTGCACCTATGAGTAAGGAATCTCAGCAATATGCCCGCAAAACTCTTGAGGGCAGTGGCATTATAGTAAAATTGGGACAAGTTGTAAAAGATTATATTGATGGTGTCGTTCATCTGGCTGATGGAACATCCATACCAAGTGAGAATCTCATTTGGACGGCTGGTGTTACAGCGCAGAAGTTCAATGGTATTCCTGAAGAATCATACGGAAAAGGAAACCGCCTGATTGTAAACTCTTTTAATAAGGTGATTGGCGCAACTGAAATCTATGCCATAGGAGATACTTGTATTATGACCTCAGATCCTGCATTTCCGCAAGGACATCCTCAATTGGCGCAGGTTGCAATTCAACAGGCCAAATTGCTGGCTAGGAATATTATTGCTAAGCATCAAGGAAAAGGAAGAAAACCATTTATATATAATGATAAAGGATCTATGGCTATCATCAGAAGAAACAGAGCTGTTGCAGATCTTCCCGGGCCATTTAAACATTTTAATGGTTTTTTTGCATGGCTGATCTGGATATTCGTACATCTTATGTCATTGATCAATGTAAGAAATAAAATAACAACTTTCTTTAACTGGCTTAATTCCTACATTACAAAGGATCAGCCCCTGCGTATGATCATCGATCCCTCAAAAAAATAATTTTTCTAAAAATCCTGAAACCCCAAATATTATTGATATGTTTATTAAGGTTTTTACTGCGCCCAATACTTTCGTTCTGGTTAATGTTTCGCATATTGTTTACATTAATCCCGGAAACTCAAATCGTGGTTGTTCACTCATTCTTGATACGGGAGTGAGGTTGAATTCCATCGAGGATTACGACGTTCTGCTAAAACAGATTGAATGATTGTAGAGGTGAATTATGACCACAAACCTTTCCATAACAGCCAGAAAACAAGCAAAGGGAAATTAAAAATACCAAAAAGAAATAGTTTCCATGACAATTTTATCAGGCCGATTTTTCCATCGACGAAATAGATTCTTCTGATGTATTGATCAAAATAATTCATAATTTATTTTTTTTCGAACGCATCAATCCAAATACTATTCCTCGCTGGCATTTTAATATTAAGAAAAAGTTAATTATAATCTTGCGTCTCTTTTATTATCAAGAACACCTTTAAACTGATGCGTGTAGTCTTTGATGGCTTTTAATTGTTCTGCAACTATTTCTGCGCTTTTATCGTCCAGGTCGCCACTGTCCAATGCTTCCTGATAAGCCTGTATTGCTGCGTTCTCTCCAAATAAAACGTTTTCCAGGGTAGAGCTTTCAAGACTGCCCAGCAGAAAGGCATTTTTGATATCGATCCATGCACGGTGAAATCCTCCGGCAACAGATGTTGAATCATCGGGTTTACCACCTTTTTCAGATATAAGATTAATTAGCTGATTTTTCATGATTTTGCTTTGAGAAGTCATATGTTCATAAAAATCCTGCAAGTCGTGGTTCATTTCCCATATTTTACCTTCTACTTTCTCAAAACCTTCCAGTCTGTCATTGGCAATATGAAGAAGGTCATTCAGGATACTGATAATTTTTTGATTGTCCATTTTGTAATATTTTTATTTTGTTACAACAATTATAATGCCCTCAAATATTATTTTTTTTGGGGGTGGAATATTTTATTTTTTATGATTCAGGTCATAATTTTTGGGTAAACTTCTGTATAACTTTGGATTACCAAAAAATAAATATTATGAAAAAAATGATTTTATCTGGAACAATTGTGCTTCTGTTCAGTTGTAAGGATAACAAATCTGCCGAAGTTTATAAAAGCGATTCCATCTCTGTAGATAACACTGTGTCGGATTCTGTGATTGTATCTTCTCAAAACAATAATTCTGCTACTGACAGTGTTGCTAATAATTCTTCAACAAGAGACACTTCATCTTTGAAAAGAGATTCTGTTCAGAAGCGATAAAATTATATTTTTTATAGAATTTTTTACTTACCAACCTTGCTATTTTTGTAGCAAGGTATTTTTGGTTTAACTATAACTAATTAATAATCAATTTGTTGGAATGATTTTTGTAATCTGTATTTTCAAATAATTCCAACATCATGAAAGAAAATAATTCGCACAAAAATGTAAAGTTGCAAAAACTTCAGGATCATATTACTGATAATGAAGGAGAAAAACTTTCCACCAATCAAGGCCTCAGAATTAATAATAATCAGGATTCTCTCAAGTCAGGAGAGCGGGGGCCAAGTTTGTTGGAAGACTTTATTCTCAGAGAAAAAATTACTCATTTTGATCATGAAAGAATTCCGGAGAGAATTGTTCATGCCAGAGGTTCCGGAGCTCACGGTGTTTTTAAACTAAATCAAAGTCTGGAAAAATATACCAAAGCCAAATTTTTAACAGAAGTAGGAAAGGAGACACCGGTTTTTGTGAGATTTTCAACAGTTGCGGGATTCAGAGGAAGTACAGATCTGGCAAGAGATGTTAGGGGATTTGCGGTTAAATTCTATACGGAAGAAGGTAATTATGACCTGGTAGCGAACAACATGCCTGTGTTTTTTATTCAGGATGCGATTAAGTTTCCGGATCTTGTTCACGCGGTTAAGCCGGAACCTGATAACGAAATACCTCAGGCTGCTTCTGCACACGATACGTTTTGGGATTTTATTTCATTGATGCCGGAAAGTATGCATATGATTATGTGGCTGATGAGTGATAGAGCGATCCCAAGAAGCTACAGGATGATGGAAGGTTTTGGCGTTCATTCTTTCAAATTTATCAATAGTGAAGGCGATTCTCATTTTGTGAAGTTTCATTTCAAACCAAAGCTTGGTGTTCATTCCGTTGCTTGGGATGAAGCCACGAAAATTTCAGGTAAAGATCCTGACTTCCACCGGAGAGATCTTTGGGAAGCTATAGAAAATGGTGCTTTCCCCGAATGGGATTTTGGAGTACAATTAATTCCTGAAGAGAACGAAAATGATTTTGATTTTGATCTTCTCGATCCAACTAAGATTGTTCCTGAAGAATTGGTTCCTGTTCAGATTATAGGAACATTAACCCTTAATAAAAATCCGGATAATTTTTTTGCTGAAACAGAGCAGGTGGCTTTCCATCCGGGACATCTGGTTCCGGGAATCGATTTCAGTAATGATCCATTATTACAGGGTCGGCTATTTTCTTATACCGATACTCAGTTATCACGATTGGGGTCACCAAATTTCCACGAAATTCCAATCAACAGATCGATTAATACGGTTCATAACAACCAGCGGGACGGCCACATGCGACAACAGATTGTTAAAGGCAAGGTCAGCTACGAACCGAATTCTATCGGTGGCGGATGTCCTTTCCAGGCAATGATGAAAGAAGGCGGATTTGTATCACAAGCTGAGCGTGTAGATGGACACAAAGTCCGTGCAAGAAGCCAGAGTTTTGTAGATCATTATTCTCAGGCCAAATTATTTTATAACAGCCAATCCGAGCCGGAAAAAGTTCATCTTCAAAATGCATTGATTTTTGAATTATCCAAAGTAACAATTCCCGCGATCAGAGAAAGACTGGTGGGACAGTTGTTATTTATTAATAAGGAATTAGCTTCAGTTGTAGCCAAAAAAGTGGGTGTTGATGTGATCAAATTAAAACAACCTAACGGCAGTATTCCTGCAGATGCTGATCCAAAAACTTTACAGAGCAAAGAAAGAGAACCGAATATTCCAAGTTCCGAAGCTCTGAGTATGGCTAATACTATTAAAGATACCATTAAAAGCAGAATTATCGGTTTTATTATGGAGCAGGGCGTGAATGGAAAAGAAGTGAATCAATTACAATCTAAATTAGAAAAAGAAGGTGCTGTGATTCAGATAGTTTCCGGAAGTCTTGCGCCTGTAAATGCGGATGACGGAACGGTTTTCGAACCTAAGCATTCTTTGACCAGTACTGCCAGTGTTTGTTTCGATGCGTTGTATATCTGTGGTGGAAAAGAGTCAGCAAAAAATCTACTCAATCCGGAAAACAAAGCTGGAACATTACTCTTTGTGAACGAGGCTTACAAACATTGTAAAGCGATCTATTTCGGTTCGGATACGGATCAGATTTATATCGAAAGTAACATCAGTCTGAAACAGCACGAAGATTCTGCCATTATTCACGCCACGGAAAAAAATAGTGATAAATTATTTATAAAAGCTGTTGCCAATCATAGGGTTTGGGAATTTGAACAGCAAAGAAATAATCCTGCATAAAAAGAATGATATGGAGCAGAAGAAAAATAAATTTGAATGGCTTGCAGATAAAGTGACGCAATGGTCAGGTAGCTCTTATGCCTTTGGTGTTGCAACAGGGATGATTGTAGTGTGGCTAATTTGTGGACCTGTTTTCAAGTATTCGGACACTTGGCAATTGGTTATCAATACAAGTACAACAATCATTACTTTTCTGATGGTTTTTGTTATTCAGAAATCTCAAAACAAAGACTCCAAAGCGATTCAATTAAAATTAAACGAACTGATTGCGGCCAGCAAAGAAGCAAGTAACAGGCTTGTGGATGTGGAAGATATGGATGAAGAAGACATCGATACGTTACATACATTTTATGAGAAAATTTCTTCGGAATGTGAAAATGACGAGGATATCCATACCTCGCATTCAATAGACCGTGCAGAAGAAAACATTGAAGGAAAGAAGCCAAAAAGGAAAGCATAGTAAGATTATTACCGCTAATCAATAAACATTTATAAAAAGAAGAATCATGGAATTTCCCAAGATATTATTAGATAAAATCAGTTATAATTTGAGGCAAAGAAATGAGTCGATTTCTATTGCGGAAAGTGTGACGTCAGGATTTCTGCAGCTTGCATTTTCTCAAATGCCTAACGCAGAGAGTTTTTATAAGGGTGGAATTACTGCATATACGCTTGAAGAAAAAGTTAGACATCTTAACCTGGATTATGATGAAGCGAAAGCTGTTAATTGTGTTTCAAGACACATTTCTGAAGTAATGGCTCAAAATGTAGCATTACTGTTTGATACAGAATGGTCAATAGCTACCACAGGCTATGCAACGCCGGTTGAAGAATCCAATAATGAAATATTCGCCTATTACTGTATTGCTTACCGCGGAAAGATCATAAGAAGTGACCGTATAGAATTACATCCGATGACCAAAGCCCTGGATGCACAGAAATATTTCATGGAGTACATTCTGGGTTGTCTCAGATGTGAAGTAAAAAGGCATTTGGAATATATCACAATTTAAATATTTAATCTAATGAAAAATAATAACAAATATGCATTGGTAACAGGAGCAACTAGTGGTATTGGCTACGAACTTGCTAAGCTTCTCGCACAAGACGGCTATAATCTTGTCATTGTTGCCAGAAATCATGATGAACTGAATGTCAAGGAAAAAGAATTTCGAGCGTATGGAATAGAAGTCATTGTTATGGCAAAAAACCTTTTCCAGGCTGGTGATGTTTATTCTCTTTACGCTGATCTTACCTTGAATGGCATTAGTCCGGAAATTCTTGTAAATGATGCTGGGCAGGGTGTGTATGGGAAATTTCAGGATACAGATATTCATCGTGAGATTGATATTATCAACCTGAACATTATTTCGGTGATAATTTTAACTAAGCTTTTTATCAAAGACAGACTGGAAAAAGGAGGTGGGAAAATTCTCAATCTTTCTTCTGTTGCCAGTAAATCGCCCGGACCTTGGCATTCTGTCTATCATGGTACCAAAGCTTTTATCCAATCCTGGTCAGAAGGAATCCGTGAGGAGCTTAAAGATTCCGGAATCACTGTTACGGCATTATTACCAGGTCCGACTGATACGGACTTTTTTAACAAAGCGGATATGAATCAAAGTAAAATCTTAAAAGACAGAGATGATCTCGCTAATCCTGCGGATGTTGCAAAAGATGGGTATGATGCAATGATGAATGGTGACGATAAAGTCATCTCTGGTCTCAATAACAAATTAACTGTGGCAATGGCAAACATGACAACCGACAGCATGGCTGCGTACAGGATGTCAGAAATGCAAAAACCTGTCAATGAAAAATAAAAAATTATGACGAAGGAAAATCATTTACAATTAGAAGGAAAATCGGTATTGATCTCTGGGGCGGACAGCGGTATCGGAAAAGCAGTAGCATTACTTTTTGCAAAAGAAGGTGCTGATATTGCGGTCATCTATCACAGCGATGACAAAGACGCCGAAAAAACAAAAAAAGAAATCGAACAGTTGGGGAGAAAGGTGATCTTGTTTTCAGGTGATGTCAACAATTTCCAGTTTTGTAAAGTTTCTGTCAACAAGACAATTTCAGAATTCGGAAAATTGGATATCTTGATTAATAATGCTGGCGTTCAGTTTCCTGCAGATGATATCCTGGATCTTGAGGAGGAAAATATCAGAACCACTTTCAATGCTAATATTATCGGGATGATATTATTGACCAAAGCAGCATTTCCGCATCTAAAACAAGGTGATTCTGTAATCAACACAACTTCTGCCACCGCTTATCAGGGGCATAAAGAACTTTTGGATTATTCTGCAACCAAAGGTGCTATTGTTTCTTTCACAAGGTCTTTAGCTCTGCAATCCAAACCAAAAGGAATTCGTGTTAATGCTGTTGCGCCGGGTCCGGTTGCGACACCGCTTACCAAAGAAACCTTTGGCGAGGAAGAGGAAGATCCAAATAAACCACCATTTGAAAGAAACGCAACACCTGAAGAAGTAGCTGCAAGCTTTCTTTTTCTCGCGACTGATGCTTCATCTCAGATTACCGGGCAGGTCTTGCATCCGAACGGTGGGTTGATCGTAAATGGCTAACTAAATTTTTTAAAACTATGAACGGCGTTATCTTGCAGTTTTTCCATTGGTATCACCCTGGGAAACTATGGAATGAATTTATTGATAAAGCAGAATATCTAAAAAGCCTCGGCTTCACATCGGTTTGGTTTCCGCCGGCAATCAAATGTACTTTAGGAACAGAAGGTCGTGGTTATGATGTTTATGACCTCTATGATCTTGGAGAATTTGATCAGAAAGGTGGAGTTTCTACAAGATATGGAACTAAGGAAGAATATCTCAGGGCAATAGAAAAAGCACACGAGGTTGGAATGGAAGTTTATGCGGATATTGTTCTCAATCACAGGATGGGAGCTGATGAGATGGAAACTGTAACGGTTCATCAGGTGAATGAGGAGAACCGGAACGAGGTTATTCGTGAAGCTTTCCAGGCGGATGCAATGACCAAGTTCACATTTCCCGGGAGAAATGGAAAATATTCTGATTTCATTTGGGATTATCAGTGTTTTAGCGGTATTGATAAAGTTAAAACAGGAGATGAAGAACAGAATGGGATTTTCAAAATCTATAACGAATATGGAACTGTGTGGAACGAGCACGTGAGTCATCAATTCGGAAATTATGATTATCTGATGGGCGCTGATGTCGAATTCCGTAATCCTTATGTTGTGGAAGAACTGAAACGCTGGATCAAATGGTATATCGACACAACCAAAGTTGACGGTTTGAGAATGGACGCATTAAAACACATCTCAACCGAATTCCTGAAGGAATGGATCGATTACATCAAATCCGAAATCAATGAAAATTTCTTTATGGTCGGCGAATTCTGGAAAGATAATGTTGACAAGATCACAGGATTCTCCGAAAAGATGGATCATCGCATCTGTTCCTTTGATGTGCCTTTACATTTCAATTTTTTCAGAGCATCACAGGAAAAGCAGAATTACAACCTGAGTGAAATACTGAAAGGAACTTTCCTGGATTGTAACCCGGAATGCTCGGTGTCATTCGTAGGAAATCACGATACGCAAAAGCTTCAGGCTTTGGAATCAACAGTAGAAGATTGGTTCAGACCGATGGCTTATGCAATTATTTTGTTATCAGAGAATGCTTATCCGTGTGTGTTCTATCCGGATTTGTTCGGAGCGGAATATATCGATAAAAATACAGATGGCATTGATGAAAAAATTGTAATGCCGAAAGTAGAAATTCTTCCACTTTTGATGCAGGCTCGTCGGGAATTTGCTTACGGAGAGCAGGTCAATTATTTCGATCATCCGAATTGTATTGCCTGGATCAGGAAAGGAAATGAAAATCACAAGGGTTGTGTTGTTCTGATTTCAAACAGCGAAGAAGGTTATAAAGAAATGGATCTTGGAAAAGAAAATGCATCAGCAAAATTTACAGATTTTCTGGGATTTCGGAAAGAAATCATTGAGTTGAATGAGGACGGTAAAGGAACTTTTTGGGTTAATGCAGCATCGGTAAGTGTCTGGATAAAAAATCAGGATCAATCAATCTAAAAAAATAAAAGTTATGAACAGAGACGGCGTTAGGAAAAGTATCTGGCAGGAAGAGATCAAGCCTTTTCCTGCAGCTATTAATTTTGAAACCGAATATGATGTCGCTATTGTTGGCGGTGGAATTACAGGCGTTTCTACAGCTTATCAGTTGCAAAAATCGGGAAAAAAATGCATCTTAATCGAGGCGGCTAATATCGGATTCGGGACTACTGGAGGAACCACAGCTCACATCAATAACTTTCTGGATACTACCTATTCCGAAGCGATAAATAAATTTGGTCTAGAAGATGCCATGCTTCTTTATCAGTCAACAGTTGATGCGATTGGTGTTATTGAAAAAAATATCAGCGATAATCAAATTGATTGTGATTTCGAAAAGAAAACGGCGCAATTATTTGCTTTGGATGAGAAGCAGTCAAAACAGCTGGACGATATTTTGGAAGGTGCCGAAAAAGTCGGTTGTCAAATGAATTTAATTAATAATATTTCATTTCCGATTCCTTTTGTAAGAGCAGTGGAAATTCCTGGTCAGGCACAATTCCATCCAATTAAATATATTGATGCGTTGTGTCGTAGCTTTCTTAATTTCGGTGGAACTATTGTAGATAATTGCTTTTGTAAAAATCATTCGGAAGAAGAGGAGTGGATTGTGGTCAAAACCTCAAAAGGAACTATCAGAGCCAGAAATCTGATTTATGCAACCCACATTCCGCCAGGTGTCAATATGCTGCATTTTACCAATGCGCCTTACCGGAGTTATGCAATGGCTTTCACTTTGAAAAGTCAGGATTATCCCAAGGAACTCGGTTATGATCTGATGGATCCTTACCATTATTACAGAGTTCACGAGATTAACGGAGAAAAACTCCTGATCGCCGGTGGTGAAGACCATAAAACGGGACATTCCGAAGATACGGGCGTTTGCTTTACCAATCTGGAAAATTATGTCAGACAATATTTTGATGTTGATGTTGTAAAGTACAGTTGGTCCAGTCAATATTACGAACCAGTGGATGGTTTTCCTTACATCGGAAAGATTCCGAGAACGTCCAATGTTTACACGGCAACGGGTTTTCGCGGGAACGGAATGATATTCGGAACAATATCGTCAAAAATTATTTCTGAATTAATTCTGACCGGAAATAGTCTGTATAAAAAATTATTCAGCCCTTCCAGGATTACACCAATTGCAGGTTTTACGGAATTTGTGAGGGAAACGGCAACGGTTGTAACAGATTTTATCAAGGATAAGTTATTTGTTGAAAAAGTTTCGTCTTTGGCGGAAATCAATGAAGGTGAAGGAAAAGTTGTGACGTACGAAGGCGATTCCTATGCGGTTTACAAAGAAAAAGGCGGACGGGTTCATTTGCTGAAAAGTACCTGTCCGCATGCCAAATGCGAGGTGCGGTGGAATAGTGCGGAAATCTCCTGGGATTGCCCTTGTCACGGGTCTCGCTTCAGTGTGAATGGCAAAGTTTTGACGGCGCCTTCTGTGACTGATCTTGCTAGAATCAGAGAAAAAGATTTATAACTAAAATTTGAGATGATGTCTAAGAATAGTTTCTTTTACCGCAATAGTTTAAGTATTGTATTAATTTTATTAATGCTGATTTTCTGGGCAGGGCAATTTTTCACAGGTTGGAAAACTGAAAATAAGGAATTGGCAGAAGAAGGGCAGAGGTTATTAAGTTTTGGACAATACATCAAGAGCGGCCATTTTATACAGGCAACGTTTGAGAATTGGGAAAGCGAATTTCTGCAGATGATGCTTTATATTTTGCTGACAGTTTCCTTAAGACAAAAAGGTTCCAGCGAATCCAAATCCTTAACCGAACAGGAAGATGTCGATAAAGAACCGGAACCGCATCCAGACGCACCCTGGGCTGTGAGAAAAGGTGGAATTTGGTTGAAGATTTACAAACATTCTTTATCTCTGGCTTTTGGCGTTTTATTTCTGATCAGTTTTGTTCTTCATTTTTATGGCAGCTATAAAGATTTCAATTCGGAGCAGATGATAAAAAATCAACCGGCAGTTGGTGTGAGTGATTATTTTTTTGAATCCAGGTTTTGGTTTGAATCTTTTCAGAACTGGCAAAGCGAATTTCTGGCTGTGGCATCTATAGTACTTTTGTCAATATGGCTTAGGGAAAAAGGTTCACCCGAATCCAAACCTGTCGATATGGCTCACGACGAAACACCCTGATGTGTTTTAATTGAGTTTTTATTTTACCTTATTTTCTTAGAGGTTGTTTTTAAAACAACTTCTGATGCATTATGCATAATAATTAAATGTTTATTTTATTAATAATTCATTTATAATAAAATATATTTGTTTTGTTTTGGTATAATGATTGTAATATTTGATTTATTAACATTAATTAATATAAAAATAAAAAATTATGGCAACTACAAAATCAGCTACAGCTACGAAAACAAAAACAGCTGTCAAAAGTTCAACATCAACAAGGAAAGCACCTGCAAAAAAAGATGCTGCCAAAGACCTAAGCGATCTTTTTGAAGATAGTTTAAAAGACATCTATTGGGCAGAAAAAGCTTTAGTAAAGGCTTTACCGAAAATGATGAAAAATGCAACTAACGAAAAGTTAAAAGCTGCTATCGAGAAACATCTTGGTGAAACAGAAACTCACGTTTCTCGTTTGGAAGAAATTTTTGAATCTATGGGCAAGAAAGCGCAGGCTAAAAAATGTGATGCGATGCAAGGTCTTCTGGACGAAGGTAACAGCATCATAGAAGAAACAGAACCTGGAACTGTAAGAGATGCTGGCATTATCGCTGCGGCACAAAAAGTGGAGCATTATGAGATTGCCACTTATGGTACATTAGCAGCGTTTGCTAAAATCCTGCAAGAATCAGAACCATTAAAAATCCTTCTTAAAACTCTGGAAGAAGAGAAAAAATGCGATGAACTTTTGACTAATCTTGCGGATATTAATCTCAATTCCAAAGCAGTATAAGTTTAAAAATAAAAACTTGCTAAATTAATAATTATGAAAGTACAAGAACTCAGACTTCACAATCTACTTCAATATAAGAATGATGTAGTACCTGTAGTGGGATTCAATTTGGATAAAGAAGCGAATCAAAGTTTGGTGGAGATTCAGCAAGGGAATGTCAAAATTCCCATACATTCGGAAAAACTGAGGCCGATCAAACTTACAAGCGAATGGCTTTCCAAATTTGGTTTCCGGGAGAGTTACCGTTCAGATACCAGGATCCGTTATGATTTGCCGAATTTTGGAAAGTATGACTTTGATCTTACAAAAGATAAGATTCTGGAAGGCTTTTTATATTTCGGAAACTACATAAGATGTCCTTATCTGCATCAGCTGCAAAATCTTCATTTTGTACTGACTGGAAAAGAATTGAAAGTGGAGAGCAATTAATTGCTCTCTTTTTTTGAAAATGCCTTATGACTAAGATCATAAATTAAAAAGGCTTGGTTTTATAGCTTTGAGGATATTGAAATGGATTAAATGAAAAATTTATTACTCATCTCTTTAACAGGGCTGATTTTCAGTTGTTCAAAAAATAATACGGATCACGAAACAAATAAAGATTGTCTTATGATGACAGATGACAAAATGTCTTCCAGTCGGGCAGGAAAAGATACGGTCAAAGTATCAAAAGACATTAGAGAACGCAACATAATGAGAAGAAAGAAACTATTCTAAATCAAATTACCAATGGAAGCTAAGAAAATACCAGGGGTCCCTGAACAAAAAAAAGGAGCGTTTCATGACACCGAAAGTCAAAAAAACTTTATTGTAAGCGAGCTTGCAGCACAACAATTCGGAATTTTGAAGGAACGTTTTTTTTCTATCAATCATTGGAAAGATTATTGCGGAGATTTATCTTCGGAATTCAAGCTTTATAACAGTCAAGGATTTCCTATTGACAGAGTCCCGGAAATAGGCGATTTTGTGAGGATTGATATTCCCGGGCCAGGAGATCCCGAAGCCAAAGGTTATGATTGGGTGGAGGTAGTAATGGTTGATAATCGTTGTTGTAATGATGAATTGGAAAGATATCTGATTTCCTGCAGGCCGTCAGAACCGCCGGGGAGAAATAGAAATGGAAATGTTGCTCATTTCTATTCCCGTGAGTCTTCTTCCACTTTCATTATTTCCCGAGGTGAGGATTATATAAAAGTTGGTGTGTATGGGCGCAACGAGATTGCTAATTTATCCGATAAGGGAATTTTTGCGAAAATCAGGAACTTTTTGGTTTCTCTCGGAGGCTTTTCCAGGTTGACGAAAATCCAGTGGAAAAGCTTAACGGACGGATTGCTGGACTTTTGAATCAATTAATTATCAATTTAGTTTATGCATAAAAAGATTTTATATTTTCTTTTTTTTAGTTCCTTCTGCTTTGGCCAGAGCTATGAGGAGCTTATGAAATATGCTCATTATTATGGTAAAAATATTGATGAATTCAAGGGGTTTATAAATGCAGAACCATCGGCCAGCCATTCAGATGCCGGTATCCAGCGGATTGTTTATGAGTTATATAATCATCATATTGGCATAGAAGAGCATAGAAGCAACAGTGGTAAGATAGGAGAAATATTTGTGTTTCAGATTAATGAAAATCATATTAAAGCGAATTATCAATGGAAGAGATATTTTGATTCGATGCAAGCGGATGAATCTTTACAATTTGTGAAGGCAATATTTGATAATGGCATTATAAAAGAAAATGATTTGTCGCTTTCGGAATTCAGATTATTACTGAGTTCGGAAAACATGAATTCTAATGCCAGCTATGGCGTGAGATACAGGAAACAGAATGCATATTATTCTTTATTTGTGGTTAAAAGCAAGCTTGTTTTCACTGTTGATGATAAAAATTTTTAGATCTGTTTTTTTAGGTTTTGCAATGAGCGGTTAAATCTTTTTAATAATACTCATTTCCCCATTTTGTTCCATATAGATTTTCGAAATCTGTGAAAAATCTTCATTTCCGGCGGATAAGCGGATCGCCTGGAGAATGTCCTCGTAAGATACCAATGCGCGATGCATGTTTTTTAACAAAAATTCTCCCTCATCATATAGCAGAATTTTCTTACCGTCAATCCATTTCCCCGAGTCTTTTATTATGACTTTGATATAGCTTAATAAGCGATGCGAAAAAGCAATGATAAAGCTGGCTGTTACGATTGGTAAAAATGGAGAAGCCCCAACAACTGCTCTTGAAAGTATTGCTCCCAAAAGTATAACAATAATATTGTCCGAAGCGGTTTTCATTCCGAACGATCGGCGACCGGATAATCTTATTAACAATAATGCAATTATAAAGATAACAATCGCCCTGCATCCCATTTGAAGAGATGTTAATGTATTGCCTTTTCCCCAAATGTCATCAAGAATTTCCATGTTTTGATTTGAACAAAAATTATTCCTCAGTATTATTAATAATAAGGAAAATTATAATTTTTAGAATCAGAAAATCAGGTTATTATGACTCGAATCATAAACCAGCTATTATGCTGTTTGTAAATTTGGATTAACCAAAAAAATAATATTATGAAAAAGTTATTCTTAACATTCACAATCGGATTATTGTTTAGCTGTACAAATAATAAGTCCTCACAAGAAGAAAGCTCAACATCTACCTCTGCAGACACAACCTCTACTGCAGGCGCAGTGCAGCCAACACCCAATTCCAATGGCAGTTCAGCTGCAGACAGCAGTTCCCTTAATGCCAGCAGCACATCTCCAAAAGATACTATTTCAACAAAACGGGATTCTGCAAGATAATTTTAGAATTAATTTTTTTAATAAGCATTTCTTAAGAAGTCGTCGCTAAATATTGTAGAGGTTTTAGGACTTAACAGATTTAAAAACTGGTGACTTTAGTATTTCGAAATTGTTCAACAACAGATTTTATATTAATATAAGATTTCTATTAATACAACTGCTATGAAAATATTGATGATGTTATTCTTGTTTATGATTTTTCTTGGCTGTGTCTGCGATCCGGAAGACAGAGATCAAAAACAAAGGGATAAAGAAAGAAAGGAGTCAACGCAGATACTTGACAAAAATTCCCATTGGGGATAAAAATTAGAACAAGATAAAATATTAATATGGTTGAACGGAAGTTATTACCTTTTGCGCAAGGCCTTTATTTTATCATGACTTCTTTGTGGCCTTTGTTGCATCTTGAGAGTTTTCTGCAGATTACTGGCTATAAAACGGATACTTGGCTGGTTAGAACGGTAGGCATATTGTTATTTCCTTATGGGCTTCTTGCGATATATGCTGCGTTTTCTAAAAAAAATGCAATTGTCGGTGTTGTGTGTGGACTAAGCTGTTTCGGATTAGCAGTAATAGATTTGTACTATTACTTGGCAGGAGTTATAAAATGGGTTTATCTCATAGATTGTTTTTTACAGAGCGCGTTTGTGATCTATTGGATTTTTTATGTGATTACCAATAAAGTTAATAATAAATCTTTCGATTAATTATCTTAACAATATTTTGCTGCTCCATTTTTTTTATTGTTCTTATCACTGTTTCAACTCTTAAGCCGGTCATCGATGTTAATTGCTGTCTTGTAAGAGGTACTTCAAAAGAAAATTGTTCCTGATTATGATCGAAACTTTTATGATAATCCAGCACACCTTTGATTCTTATATCAGCGTATAAAGAGGAATTATTTTTAAGCATGATATATTTGTAATAAAGACGTTCGGATAAAAATTTATTAATATCTCTTGATATGTCGGGATTCTCTTTTACAAGCTGTGTAAAGCTGGTCTTGGAAAGTTTTAGAACACTGCATGGTTCAAAGACAACTGCATTGACAGGATATTTTTCATCAATAAAAAGCAAAAGCTCACACACGCTGAGACCTTTGGATAATATAGCCAGAATTAATTCCTTTCCTTCCTCATTGAAATGGTTCAGCTTAACCCTTCCGGAGAGTACCTGGTAATAGAATTTGGGAGTTTCCCCTTCATTAAAAATAATATCACCGGAATCAAACGTTTCGGTTTCGGCACCATAATTTAACAGAAGATTTGCGGCGATTAGCATATAAAAATTTTAGTAGTAGTTTTCAAAACAATTGATAGTTTGCAAACAAAGTACCAATGCAATAAATTAATTAAAAAATAGTATTAATGTTTTATGACTGCAATCATAAACAAAAAATTCTCTATGTCATTTAAATGTTGTGATTTGGATATATAATTTCTACCAAATTATTCCAAAGCAAATCAATTCCAAATGTTAAAAATTATCCTTTAAATGTTAAATAATGATTTTGTTTTAAATAAAATTATTTTAGGTTTAAACTTCTGTAATTCTTTTTAACAGCTGGTTTTTTAGTATTTTAAAATTAATCAATCGTTTAAAAATAATACCGTTTTTTAACTCTTATGACTCAGATCATAACATGACAAATGTCACATTGTCTAGCTTTGAATTATCACTTTTCACAAAAAAGTTGCTGTTCTAAATACTAGTCACAGACCAGCAATTTTATCACTAAATATTAATATAAAAAATTCAAAGTTATGAACACTAGAAATTCAAACAGCCGTTCAAACAATTCTTCCAATTCTTCAAACGATGCAAGATCTGTTTTTGAAGAAATTTATCAATTAGGTTACGACCATGGTTTTAACGATGCCTCAGAAGATGAGGATTATGATGACGATTTCTCGGACTACGAGGACGAATTTGACGATTACGAAATATCAAATTATGATGATGACGATGAAGAAGATTACGATGATGAGGAATACGACGACGAAGAAGACTATGATGATGAAGATTACGATGATGACGAGGAAGACTATGAGGATGATGACGAAAACGAAGATGATAGTCGCGGGGGATCACGAGGCGGAAGAGGAAATCAGCAACGTGACAGCCAGGGAAGATTTACATCCGGTGGAGGACGTTCTGGATCTGGAGGAAGCTCACGTTCTGGCTCACGGGGCGGAAATTCCGGATCTGGAAGTGGAACATCCAGAAGAGGATTTGCATCTATGAGTAAATCAGAACGTACAAGAATCGCAAGAATGGGCGGCGAAGCATCTCACGGTGGAGGCCGGTCATCCGGTTCGGGTTCTAACTCTGGTCGAGGCGGTAATTCCGGATCTGGAAGCAGATCAAATTCTGGAAGGTCAGACGGAAACTCTGGTTCAGGCAGCGGAACATCCAGAAGAGGATTTGCATCTATGAGTAAAGCAGAACGTACAAGAATTGCAAGAATGGGCGGTGAAGTGTCTCACGGCGGAGGCCGGTCATCCGGTTCAGGTTCTAACTCTGGTCGAGGTGGTAATTCTGGATCTGATAGAGGTCGATCCAATTCCGGAAGATCAGGCGGAAACTCTGGTTCTGGAAACGGAACATCCAGAAGAGGATTTGCATCTATGAGTAAAGCAGAACGTACAAGAATTGCAAGAATGGGCGGCGAAGCTTCTCATGGCGGTGGACGATCTTCTGGCTCAAGGAGATCAGGATCTGGAAGATCCGGTTTCGGAGGAAGAAGAAACAATTCTTAATCTTTAATTCTTCACTTCATTATATGCATGATTACCTCTCTTGGGAGGTAATCATTTTTAAACTCATTTAAAATCAATCATTATGGCTACCAAAACAGAAAATAATACAAGCTCTACAGTTAAAAAAGATTTTGTAGAAAATCTAACTCAAACACCGGAATCCAAAGATAAAGATCAAAATATGGCAGATTCGCCTTTGCACAAGCTTTTTGTAGATGCTTTGAAAGACATCTATTATGCAGAAAACGCAATTGTGGATGCATTGGAAAAAATGGAAGCAGCCGCTACAACAGAAGAACTGAAAGATGCTTTTGAAGATCATCAGCTTCAGACCAAAAAACACATCAGCCGTTTGGAAAAAGTATTCAAACTGATTGGTGAACAGGCAGAGAAAAAAGAATGTAAAGCTATTGTAGGCATCATCAAAGAAGGTGAAGAGATTATCAAATCTACAGAAGAAGGCTCTATGACACGGGATGTGGGATTGATTATCGCTGCTCAGAAAGTAGAACACTATGAGATTGCAACTTACGGTGGTCTTGTTCAATTGGCGATTACAATGGGACACGACAAAGCTGCCGATCTGTTGGATAGAACTTTACAGGAAGAAGAGGATACCGATTTGTTATTGACAGATATTGCAGAATCTTCTATCAATATCAATGCGGAGCAGGAAGATTAAATTTTAAGTTTTACATATTGAGCCATACAGAATCACTTTTGTATGGCTTTTTACATCTAAAAATTTTGCGAACTAAATTAATTAAAAATGACACCAAAAGGCAGATTAATAATTATTGGAGGAAAAGAAGACAAAAGCGAAACCGTTCCTGAAATGGAAGATGTCAATCACGGTTTTATTCCCAAAGAAATTCTCAAACTGATTGCAGAATCCAAAGATGACCGCATTGAAATCATTACAACTGCAACGTCAGATCCTGATGATATGGAGAAAACTTACAGTCAAACTTTTAAAGATATCGGTTACACCAACTTTGGATTTCTCTATATCACACAAAAAGATAATAAAGAAAGTTTACAACGACTACAAGATGCTAAAACAGTATTTTTTTCCGGAGGTGATCAGTCAAAAATCTGTGATGTCTTTAAAAATTCCGAGATTATTGAACGGATCCATGAAAGATATTTGCATGAACAGGATTTCACAATTGCCGGTACCAGTGCAGGTGCAATGTGTCTGTCATCAATTATGATTGCTGATGCCATTAATGGGGAAGCGATTGTCGGTTATGATCTCGAACTGGACAATGGTCTCGGCTTTCTGGATTGTATTATTGATACGCATTTTGTTCATCGTGGTCGTTTTGGAAGATTAGCGCACGCTACGATTTTGCACCCGGAATTTTTAGGAATTGGTCTCGGGGAAGATACATCGCTGATTATAGAACAGGGTAAAACAGCAACTTGCAAAGGTTCCGGAATGGTAATCATCATCAATTCAAAACAAATCAAACAAACCAATGTCGAAACGGTAAAAAAAGGCTGCCCTGTTTATGCGGAAAATCTAGTGATTGATATTTTGACAGAAGATTGTAAGATTAATTTGGAAACAGGAGATATTGATGTTTCTGATGCAAGATAATTTTCAAATTTTAGCTAAATCCTAATCAAAATTAAGCAAAGAGCAAAAAAGTGGTTTCTTAATTCTTTTTTCATTGAAAAATGTGATGCAACTGTTTTATTAATAATGAGTTATAGAAGTTTTTTTTAATATCGAAATCATGGAAGTTTACATAATTACGGTAGTGTTGTCCTGTTATTTTAGGTACAGCATTTATAATTTAGAACTTTCAAAGCGATCAATTCCAAAAAATGTGTTGGAATATTAAATCAATTATAACTAACTAATTAAAGCAGTATGAGAAAAATTAACTATTTGGCTTTTTTATTAAGCGGATTATTATCTGCACAAACTACCTTCACTTTGGTAAAAGACATCTATCCCGGAGCAACGGGTTCAGGACCTTCAAATTTCACACTTTACAAAGGAAAATTATATTTTTCTGCCAGTTCTAGTGTCAATGGTACTTCCATTGGGACTGAACTTTGGGAGAGTGACGGAACGGAAGCCGGCACCAAGCTGGTTTCTGATAATATTCCTGGTTCTTCTTCCACTTCACCAGGTGGTTTATTTACATTTAATGATAAAATTTATTTCAGTGGAACCAATATTGTGAATGGCACTAATGTTTCAGGATTGCTATTGTCTTACGATGATGTCAATGGTATCCAGACTGTATCTACCGTTTCTAAGTTCAGTACCAATTTTACAAAAGTAGGCAATACATTATATTTTAAAGCAACTAATACATCTGTTACGCCGAATACCCAAAGGCTGTATTATCTTGACAGCTCCGGCCAATCTGTTATTGCTGATGATAATCTTAATGTGAATACAATTGGTTTCATCGGGAATAAAGTTCTTGCAAATGCGCAACTAGCCAATGCTGCAAGCCCATTTTTAACGCAGCTTTTTAGCTTTGACGGTAATTCTACATCGCTTGTTAAAACAATTAATCCTTCCACGTCTTCTTATCCGCAGTATTTTTTGTACAGCCCGGCGTTAGGTAAGACTTTTTTTAATGCCAATGGCGGAAACGGAGGTGAGCCTTGGATGACCGATGGAACCGAAGCAGGAACATCTATTGTAAAAGACATTAATGTTTCCAATGCTACTGCCGGTTCTAATCCCACAAGTTTCACAGAGTATAACGGAAAAGTTTATTTTGCAGCTTCTGATGGGCTTACAAGCGGCATAGAACTATGGGTGACAGACGGAACTGAACAAGGAACTAAAATGTTCAAAGATATCATACCCGGAACAACAGGATCTTTCCCGGAAAAATTAACAGTGTATAAAAATAAATTATACTTTTTTGCTACAAATGCAAGCAATGTGAAACAGCTTTGGGAAAGTGACGGGACAGATGCCGGAACAAAAGCGTTAGTTTCTATAGGCACAGCTTCTGCTCTTGTTATATACAATGATACGCTTTATTTTTCTGGTAGAATTAATAATACGGACACACTAGGTGTTGAGTTGTATAAGATTAATCTTCAGGATGATACATTGGCTGCTTCGGAAATGCAAAATAATAATATCAGCGTATATCCAAATCCTTCCAGAGGCGAAGTTTTTATATCAAATTTAAAGTCGGGAAAATTTGAATTGTATGACACAACAGGAAAACTGATCAAAGAAGGTAATTTTTCCGATAGTAAGATTCTCTTAAGCGCTCAGCAAGGTGTTTATGTGCTGAAATTGAAATCAGAAAATTCAAAAACAAACTTTGTAACAAGAGTTATTATCAAATAATCTGATAAAAAATTAAAACTGAATTTTTAAAAGCTGGAATGTGATAATATTCCAGCTTTATTTTTTAAATAAGAGAAGACTTAATGGGATTCTATTAAGTCCAATGATTTAGACTTTGATTTTTTATCAAGACAAATAAAAAGCTTCCTTATTAAGGAAGCTAAAAAACACAAGTGATGAAAAATCTTACTTAACCATTATCTGTAAGAAAATCCATTTATTTTTTGATTACGTTTTTTGTAGCAGTTGTATTATCACTGAAAGTTGCTTTTAATATATACGAACCTTTTGTAGCTTTGGAAAGATCTAATTCATTGGTTGCTGAGGTTGACAGACTTTTTCCGCTGATTTCGTATAGTTCCAATGATTTAACATTTTTTTCCGATTTTACAGAAACTTTTCCTGCAGTTGGATTTGGAAATACAGTGAAATTGGATTTGCCGGATTCTGTTACATTCATAGATGACTTTAACTGTACTTTAAAATTATCTACGAAGATTCGGTAGTTTGCCTGAGAGTTAAAAACCGTACCGTCTGATGCGTAAAATGCAAACTTGACATTGTTGCTTTTGTAAGCAGAAACATCGATCGTCAGTTTATTTCTTTCATTAGAAATGGTGATATTGGGATTATCCCAGTTTCTCAGCTCTTGCCAGGTTGCTCCATTATCTGTCGTAACAAGAATCTTGAATTTGTCTCCTCCTTCAACCTGTGGTGCCGGTCCATTAGGATTAGTCATAAAAGGACCGTTGGTTGTTGCGTAATCAAAGCTGATTTCATAATCACCAGCTGATAGATCAAAAGCATTAGTTACGGCCCAATAAGAGATATTAGATGTATACATGTTAACGCAAAGCGACTGGTCATTAGCCGCAGTATTTCCCATAAAGGGCTTCTGTTGCCAATAATTGGTTGAAGCGTTAGTTGGTCCGTTTCCAACGTTGGCATTAAAAGTATAGCCCAGATACCAGCCGGTTAATGGAAATGTTGTAAAGTCCTGATTATAAGGCGGAGTAGTTTGTGAGTATAAAGATGATGCAAAAGCCATCATCGCGAATAGATAAAGTTTTTTCATTTTTTGTAGTAGTTGAGTTAAAGAGATGCCCTGACTTGATAGCTAGGACATCACTGATAAAAAATAATTTATGAAGTTATTGTTTGATAAGTTTCTGCGTGTCAGTTTTACCATCATCAAATGTTATTTTGATAACATACTGGCCAGTGGTAAGCCTAGAAACATCAATTGTTTTCGATGTAGATTCCATTACTTTTCTGCCATTCATATCAATGACTTCAGCTTTTTTAATGCCTTTATCATTTTTGATATTAACCATATCTTTGGCAGGATTCGGGAAAATAATTGTACTAATTTTTTTATCGGTTTCAGTTACTGCAAGCGTTTCTTTTAGAATTGTGAAGGTGTAATCTTCAGCCTGTCCCTGGTCAAAAACACTACAAGAATAAGTTGGATAGTTAAAAGCTTCTGAGATGATTCTCACTTTTGTATCTCCTAAGTTGGCCGTCAGTGGGATTGACAATTGGTAAGTGATGGTGTTGCCATTTGAAGCATTAACTTTTCCAAGATTATAAATTTCTCCCACATCGCCCAAGAATCCATTTTGATTCCAGTCTATAAAAGCTGTTAGGGCTTGAGTGGATGAGCTATTATAAGTTTGTGCATTGATCGTGATTGGATAAGTTTTCCCTCTTTCAAGATCCGTTTTGATTACAGAGAAATCTTCATAACCTACCTCAGCAGTAGAAGTATTGTTGATTGTTCCTATTTTTACCTGATCAATCGGCATCAGGAAATTGAATCTAGGCGTACAATAGCTATCAGTAGGATTGGTTTCTATACAGCTTCCAACTAATGTGAATACACCATCAACACCATTGTTAACAGCTCTCCAGATAGATCCGTCATTGCTGTAATAGGTTTCTTTTCCGCTGTTACGTATAGAAGTCGCTTCTATAAAAGATGCATTTTCCGGGACTTTATTTACAGCTTTTACAACCAGCCAGTATCTTGAACCCACAGCTCCGCCGGTAATAACAAGCGGTTCGGGAAGATTGAAAGTATTTTTTCTGAACGTAAATCCTTCTCTTTCATTCAAGTCTGTGACCGTATCAGGAACGATCGTGTTATAGGCTTTTACTGCGTCTAATGGCAATCCGTCAGGACCAGCTTTCATAATGAAAATATCGAAAGACTCTATACCACCTTTGTCAATTGTGTTCAGGATGATACTGGTTACAGTTAAGTTAGTATGCGCTGCAACATTAAAGTCATTAGCAAGATATAAAAGCTTCAGATCACCAGTTCCTGTTTCAAAATTGTTGCTCGGCGTAGAAGGCGCACAGGCTGACGGGTAAGTTTCAACACTATCACTATTTCCTACAACAATGTCATCTAGAACATTAGATCTTCCGGTTTTCATTACAGCTTCAAAACAAATCTGCAGTTGGGATGATTTTTCCGGTAAATTAATAATCTGCTGCTTCCATTCCGGAACATTGAAATTATAATTCTTCAGCGTTATCCATTCGGAGGTAGGAGAAACACGATAATAAACATTCAGTAGATTCTGATAGATCCCCCATGCTTCTTGTCCCATAAAGAATGAAACCGTTGGTGTTTGTAATGCCGTAACATCCATTACAGGACTGATTAACCTGACCTTTGCATCAGGAGAGTTAGCTGCAATCTGAGCACAGGCATTCAGTTGTCCGGAATGCGCATTTACTATATTATAATCAACACCTCCGCCAGAACCTTTTTTATAAGCCCAGCCATCATAACTAGGATAGTGTCCGCCGATAACCTGTTGTGTCCAGCAGCTTCGGGTTGGGCTGTCTGTTTCAAAAGTTTCTTTGAAGGGAAAGCTGCTCAGTGTATTACAACTTTGAGCATTAAGACCCGCATTAATTATGGCAAAGAATGCTGCGATCAGATAATAAAGTTTCTTCATTTCAGTTAACATTTAATGAGTACGAAAATATCCCTTAATCAATGTAAAAACAAGAAATTGAATAGCTTTATTATAGAAAATTTATGATTTTGACAGTGGATTTTTTAATTTAAACTATTGATTGATAGGTTTATATGTTTTTGAATGCCTCGTTCTTCAACAACTTGCGTTTTTGCTCTTTTCTAATGGTTTCAATCAATAAAAAAATGATTAAACCGGAGAAAAAAACTGAGGTTACCAAAATCCAGATGGCATATTTTTTCCCGATAGATTCTTTTTCGGAATCATTGCGTTTGTCTTCTTCAAGAATTAATTGATTGACTAATTTTGCGGCTTCACGATTACTTTCCTTAACACGATTATTATACATTGTGTTATAATAATTGTACTGTTTGATGTCAGATTTTTGTAAATAATTATCGGCTAAAAGTTGGTAGATTTCATTCTCTATGTCATCTCTTGCCGGCTGATTTTTTCGCAGGTTCAAGATCCTGAAAAGAATTTCGTTGGACAAATCCGGTTTTTTCTGAAGCGATAAGATTTTTGCTTTTCCCAGCTCAATAAATATTTCCTGAAGCTCTGCAAACTGTGGAGGATAAGGACGTGATGTCTCATAGATGTTAACACTTGCCAGTTTCAAATTTTCTGCAGCCTGATGCAGTTGCTTCTGTTGTATCAATGCATAAGCTTTGTTGAGATAAGCTAGTTTGATATTAATTTCAGCTAAAGAATTTTTCGATAAAAGATATTGATTAATAGCCTTGTTGAAATATGATAATGCAATATCACTGTCCAGACTGTAAAAATAATTCATTCCTTTCAGGTAATAGATATTTCCTTTTACAAGATTAAGCGAATCCGAAGCTTTGGCTGACGATAAAAGCGATTCTGCCTGATCCAGATAAACTCTTGTTTTTTCATTAAGCTGCAGTGACTGATAGGTGTTTCCAACAATGCCCAGTATTTTGATTTTGATGATTTTATCACCGCTGTTGTCCGCATTTTCCAGAGCTTCATTGCCATATTTTATAACATCCAGAGGTTTTTGCAAAATATTGGAAGTGTTGGTTAGTATAAAAAGACATAAAAGCTTCTGCTTATGATTCAGATCCTTATTCTTATAAATTTTTTCAGCAATCTTGCATGATGATGCAGGATCTAGAAGCATCAGATTTTCAGCTTTACTTAAATCATCTTTTGGATCAGAAGATCTTGCGGCTACTAAAAAACTTAGAAATAACGTTATTATACAGATAATCCTTTTCATTCTTCCTTCTGTTTTAATAGTTGGATGTAATTGGCCGGTGACATTCCGGTAACGGATTTGAACACTGCTGCGAACGCACTGTGAGTAGAAAAACCACTTTCTTCTGCAAGGTATTTTATTTTATAGCTTCTGTATATTGGCTTGTTTTTTAGTTTGCCGATGATGTAGTTGATACGAAGCTCGTTAATATAGGCATTGAAGTTTTTTTGTTTATGGTTATTGATCGCTTCGGAAAGATATTTTGTATTGGTCTCTAATTTTTTAGCAAGACTTTGTAAAGAAATATCAGGATTGATACAATCATCGGTATTTTCAAAGTCATCGAGTTTTTTCAATAATAGATTTTCCGTTTTCTCCGGTATTGTTTGTGTTTGTGGTGTTTTTTTATCTTTTAAGGCATTAATTTTATTAATGAAGTTTTGATATTCTTTGATATGAAAGTTAGTTTGATAAAATCGTAATAAAATCAGAGTTACACTTATTAATCCTATGATAACTATGGTTAATATTATATTTTTCCTTTTGGTTATCATGAGGTCAAGATCATCATTATTTTTTTCTTCGGAGATGTTGAACCATTTATTCTTTGCCGAATATTTTGCCTGATCTATTTTTTTTAGCAAATCCTGCTTTTTATTAATAGAGTCTGAAAAGTTGTTGGAATCTCCAATTTTGGAATAATAGGATGCCAAAAGATCGTAATACTCATATTTGATTTTTGGATTCGATGATTGTTCCAATTGCTCTTTGGGAAGGCTGAGGATAATTTTTTTTGCCTTTTCCAGATTGTCATTATTGAGCAAAAATTGGCTGTACACAATATCAAATTCTATATCATTTTTATATAGATTTCTTATACCAATCAGAAATTGATCTGATAGTTTGTTAGTAGCTACATAATCAAACAGACTGAGTATATCGTCCCTAAGAATCATAAGATTACTGGACTTTGCCTTTTCCAGAACAGCCAGCAAATTATTGTTGAGGTTGTTTGTTCTATTCTGATTAAGTTTGGTCAGAAGGAGAATGATTTCATCAGAAAATACAAGGTCTTTATTTTGTGATGTTTTTTTAGTTGCAGATACATCGTTGGTGCTGATGCTAAGATAATTTAGGATGCTTCTTTTAAGAATAAAGATGCTTATTGGCAGGTCATTATTATTTGCGGAAATTTTTTTTAAAGCATCGGTAAGGTTATTTTGGTAATACAATGATTTGATTCTCAAATAATCGGATTTCTCTTTTTCGTCATCTGTGAGTACGAAGTTTTTTTCAAGATAGTCCAGAGATTCTGTAGCTTTATCCGGCATCAGTGTTATTTCATAGCCGGCTTTTTGGAGAAGCTGTTTTTTCTCCAGATCAATAGGTTTCCCACTTGCAGCAGTAAAAAATAATATAAAAAAAACAAAAAAAAATTTTAGCACCGGACTTTAATTGAAGGTTAAAATTATGTTTTTATTTTAAACCTACAATCGCTCTTTTGAGAAAATATCATTAATAAAAAGCAGATAATAACCATATCAAGCTAAAACAGAGCAGTCCTTTAAGAATTTTATAACTGTTACAAAGGCCAAAGGTCATTCTGGTTATTGGAATCTTAGGAAGGCTAATGCACTTTAAAAAATTCAATAACAAATTAAAGTTGATAATTACCGGTCATTCTGCTAAGAATGAAGTTGACAAATTCATCATCGATTTTCTTTCTGTCAATTAACTTATTCCTGTACTCATAAGAAGTTAACATTTTTGCTAACCGACCATAGTTTTGATAGTCGGATTCTGCGATCATCATTCTTCCGGCTCCGCTTTTTGTCTTTATAATCTCATTATCGATTGTTCTGAGTTTGATAACAATGTGATAAAATTTCGACAGGTCTTTGCCTTTATATCTTTCAATGATATTGATCTTGAAAGCATTAAAATAGATTGTTTTAAAGCCAAGATTTGATCCACGCTCAGGCGTATTGATTTCTAATGTAAAATTCATAAATATTGCTGCAAATATACTATCGGATTTGATAAATACAAACCAAAAGTGAAATATTATTGAATTTTTATGACTAAATATTATTTTTTATATATTTTTTTTGTCGTTTATGATTTGGATCATAAAGCTGTACTGGACGAATAACTAATTTTATTTTGTTTTATCTATTTTTTTAATCAGAATTAAATTCAAAGTCTTTTATTTGTAATTACAGGTTTAAAATCCAATTATTCTGTGATTAACAATAATGTATGAAGTTATGTAGAAATTAAACTATGGATATATTTAACAAATCGGAAAATAAGCAAGCATTACTCAATGCCATAGTGATGTCTAGTCACGATGCTATTATCAGCAAATCACTAGATGGGATTATAACAAGCTGGAATACCGCTGCCGAAAGAATGTTTGGTTACTTGCAGGATGAAGCAATAGGAAAGCATATTTCATTGATCATTCCCGCAGATCGGTTGAATGAGGAAGATTTTATTATTGGTCAGATAAAGGCCGGGAAAAGAGTTGATCATTTTGAGACCATCAGAAAAACTAAAGATGACCGATTATTTCCGATTTCTGTTACAGTATCGCCCGTAATTGATAAAAATGGCAACATTATTGGCGCATCAAAAATTGCCCGCGATATTAGCGAACGTCATAATGCACAGAAAGAAAAGGCGGAATTGCTTGACAGATTAAAGGATCTCAATAAAAGAAAAGATGAATTCATAGCATTAGCCAGTCATGAGCTAAGAACTCCATTGACCAGTATGGATGCCTATCTTCAGATCTTATCCAGACATATTAGTGATGAGAAAGTGAAGGTCTTTGTAGAAAAAGCACTTTCACAATCAAAAAAAATTAACCATCTGATATCCGATTTGCTGGATGTTTCTAAAATAGAATCTGGTAAATTGATCTTACGTCCTGAAGAATTTGATGTCAAAAGTTTACTTGAGGATACGATTGAACTCATTTCACATTCAAATGAGAGCTTCGTCATTACTTTACATTCTGATCTGGAGTCTGTTATGTTGTTTGGTGATAAATATAAAATCGAACAGGTAATCGTTAATCTGTTAACTAATGCAGTGCGGTATTCAAATGACAACAAAAATATTGAAGTCTCGCTGAAAAATGATGATGATAATATTCTGATAAGTGTTAAGGACTACGGATTAGGTATTGATCCCGACCATTTTGAAAACATTTTTTCAAGATTTTACCAGATTCATAACTCGAGCAATATTTCCGGATTAGGTTTGGGCCTGTATTTGTGTAGACAGATTATTTCTCAGCATCAAGGTCAGATTTGGGTTGAAAGTGAAATTGGAAAAGGAAGTACTTTTTGGATAAAGCTTCCTGCTAATATAGCTATAACTTAAGTTTAATAACCTGATAGAATACTTTTAACATTCAGTTCAGGGTTATTTTGATCCGGTTTTTGTTCCATTACCTTAATAAAGTTTAGATTTGTCATTGAGAATCTGATTCAATATTTCTTTTTGTTCATTAGGATCAAATCCTGCTAAACTTATTCTGAATACCTGAACTTTCTTTTTGGAGTTTGTAGAATTAAGAACCTTAAGGTAAATCACTTGAGATTTGAGTTTGCAGTCTTTAATGATTTCTGAAGGAAATTCCAGTAAAGGAAATACAAAGCCACTCCCATTCAATAGATGCTTTTTCTTTATCGATATAACAAACCCAGAATTTTCAAATTCAGTGTACTTAAGCTTAGTCATATAAATGACCAATGCAATGAATAATATTAGTAATGTTATTATGAATTGGTCTGGTTGCCTGACTATTAACCATTGCATACCGATAAGCGTAAGATCCAGTATTAGCATGAACATTAAAAATAGTCCTAATTTCTCAATACTTTTTTTGTTGCTGACTTTCATCTTTATTAAAGGCTGGACAGAAAAAACACAAATTATAAGATTTCTAACCTTCTAAAAAAACACTGCCCAGCCATATTTTATTTATTATTTATCTTTCTTAAGGCGCTTTCCAGAATGTCCACATACTACCATTATAAACGGCCAGCCTTTTTGCGCCTTCTTTGTTGATATAAACCATCATGCCCGGAGCGGGGTCAGGAATGTCATCAGTACTATTTACCATAGGAAGAACCATTGCTTTGCTGTCTGATTCCAAAACCAAAACACCATCTGCAGAAGTACTGTCTGCGCCAATAATTACTTTTGCTGCCGGATCTTCCGTAACAGTCGCAGAAGTAGGCTGTGTGGCTATTACAGTTGAGATGTCAGCTGCATTACCATTGCTGAGATCAAACCATCCATCAGAAGATTGCATATCTGTGACGCCATTATAATATTTTATTTTTGCTTTGGTTGCATCTCTGGCGTCCAGAATAATGGTGCCTTCTGTAAGGCCAATCCCAGATGGAAGTGTTCGTAAATAAGGCAGCACAATACCTTTATTTTGGCCTGCTGCGAACTCCAGCAGAACGGAAGTTTTTTGTCCGGCAGGCACCGTTCCTACTGCATTGCCGATAATCACTTGTGAAAATGCTGTGGAATATAGAAATAGGGCGATTATTGAAAATAAAAGTTTCATTATTAAATTATTTTTAATTAACAACATCACTATGGACATGCTTGTTTGTTAAAGCAACTCCAGATACCGTCGTGATAGATTTTTAGACATTTAGCTGTAGTATCATAAACCATCATGCCTTCCTGAGGGATTGTAATTTTTGGTGTAATGACTGTTGGGCTGGTTTGTCCCTGGATTTCAACAGTAGACAACCGGGTAATCACAAAACCTTTGCTATTCGATTCTAAGGCAATATGCCCTGATTTTCTTGCCATCGGCCAGTTCCCGGCTGTATCGCCACCAGCCCTTTTTAAAAGTGTGATCCCCATCTTGGTATCCGGGCCGTTACCTGTGAGTATAGCAGGCCGATAGCATGCACAAGGAGTAATGTTAAGTCCGTACCCATATCCGTCCATGATAGTAAGCCCAACAACATTTTGTGTCACAGTAATATTATTGGTTCCTGAATGATTCCAGGTAATAGCGTTCAACGTATTACCATTGGTCAGCACCAGCGGCTGAAGAGGACCATATGAAGCCTTACTGCCGTACAATGAAATAGCTCCCGCCGGGCTGATAGAGATACGGATCAGCGGATTAGCTGCATTGCCTCGCATTTGCCATATATCAGCAGCTGATCCATTATGAGTTGTATTGATCTCATATTGAGAGCCGTCTGCAAATCTGACATTAATACCTGATGTACCTGACGACTGGAACTGAAGTTCCTGGGCTGCTATTAATGTACCGTTGATATTTAGGTTGAATGAGTTATCCAGTTCATAAATGTCAAAAACAAAACCGTAATTGGAAGCAGGCTGTGTTATGTTTTGGGTAACATATGGTCCTGGCGAATCTGCAATACTCCATTGAAAAGTGTTGCCATTAACAGGTTCTGTACAAATTTCACCAGGTGTGAAAGTTACCGTGTTATGATTAACAATATTATTGCAGACACCACCAAGTCCGTTATTGGCGCATTCATATTGCGCACTGGTAGGAGGGACTCCCGGTGTTGTATTGGTAGCGTCAGGATCCGTTACATCGTTCGGTCTGAGAATAGCAGCCTGAACC
>WPCJ01127730.1_pt1 | contig 32255 bp, 33 predicted proteins | sample 5399831 | NCBI WGS metagenome assembly WPCJ01 (sample SAMN12869470, study PRJNA574797) | sludge metagenome | isolation source: wastewater treatment of pH10 | place: China:Beijing | collected 2019-05-20 | reverse complement strand
GCTCGCCATTCCGCTGAGCGCGCCGGCGATCGGCGACCCGGCGGAGCATATCCAGCCGGCGCTGCTCACCGCGCGCCAATATGGCATCGTCGCGGAGCGGCTGGTGTTCACGCTCCATCATTATCAGGCGATCACCAGCTCCGAGCTCGCCGACATCATGCACGTCTTCAACAAGCTGGGCCCGGTCGTCGCCTTTCACGGTGTCGGCCCCAATGAATCGGGGCTCGCCTATTGCGGCAAGTTCGCGCCCCATGCGGTGACGATCGAGCCCGAGCTGGTCAGCACCATCGCCTCCAGCTGGTCGCGCCGTATCGCCATCGAGGACCTTGTCCGCCGTATGCAGAGCCTGGGCCTGCGCATCGTCGCGGCGGGCGTGGACAGCGAGCCGGTCTATGAGCGGATCCGCAGCTTCGGCGTGCCGCTGGTCCAGGGCGCCCATGTCGGCGCGCCGGCGACGGGCAGCCTGCCGCAACCGGCGCTGCGCAACGCCGCCTGATTCGCGCATTTCGCGCGCGATCCAGCACCGGTGACGAGAGAAACAACCGTTTTGGTGGTAAATTGCGCCCAAGTCGTTGCGATAGCGACTCTCATGCATCGGCGCGACTCGCGGATTCGCGTGGGGCAAGCAAAATCCGCCGCGTTCCGTCCATGGTAGAATCCCCATGGGGAAAATCCCCCTTCGGCGACGCACGGAATGGAGTGAACGGCGTTAACCATTTTTAACGAAGGGCAGAAAGGAAGCATCATGCAAACCGAACCTGCTCCAGCCGCTCCTCAGTCCGGTCTCGCCATTGCCTTCCAGCCGATGATCGCCGCCGCCTCGGGCCAGCCCTTCGCCTGGGCCGCGATCGTCACCGTCCATGGTTGCGACTTTGCCCAGGCCGCCGCGGCGCTCGTCCCTGCCGCACGGCTGCGGCTCGAAATGGCGCGGATCGGTGCCGCGATCGCCGGTGCGGCCGGCCCCGACGCCTTCCTCGCGGAGTTCGCGAGAGAGCTCCGCCTCGATCCCGCGACGACCGGGAGGCTCACGGAGCGATTCCATCGGCGGCTCGGTCTGGACCGGGCCACGGTCTCGGCGCGCTACGACGCCGCGCGGCATCCGCTTCCGACGGAGACCGCGCTGCTGGTCGTGCACGATCGCGATGACCGACGGATGCCGGATTCCGACTCCCTGCGTCTGCACGAGGCCCACGGCGAGCGCTCCCGCCTGCTCCGCACCGAAGGGCTCGGTCACACCCGCGTGCTGTCGGCGGATGCGACCCTCGATGCGGTCGTCGCACTGGTGACGGGCGGACTCGAGGCCGTCGATGCGCTCGGGTCGATCGCACCGGATGAGACTCAGGCCCGTCGACGGGCTCCGCGCCGCACCACCGGAAGAACCGCGGCCGCCACGACCACGACGGCGGCAACGAGCACTGCCACGACGAAGCCGCCGGTGACGAGGACGGCGGCGATGGTGCCGAACACCGCGATCCCGAGCCCGCCTCCGAGCGCGAATCCGACTTCCTGAATCGCGCCCACCTGTCCGGCCTGGTCCTCGGTCGTCGCCTCGAACAGCGCCGTCGCGGCGAGTGTCGCACCGACGCCGAACCCGAGACCGACGAGCACGAGCGGGATCGCCACGACGGCCGGGTCGAGCGCGAGCCACCCCAGCCCCACGGCCTGCAGGACGAGCGCCAGCACCGTGAGGGAGTTCGCCGACAGCACGCGCAGCGCCAGCGGCGCCAGCACGCCCCCGATCGCGATGGCCGCGGCCTGGGGCAGCAGGGCGATGCCCGCCTCGGCCGCACTCTGCCCGCGGGTGTCCTGCAGGTGCAGACTCACCAACAGCACGGAGGCCGCCGACGCGCCGCTGCTCACGACGATGCGGATGATCGCAGGGCTGAAGCCCGGGATCCGGAAGAGTCCCATGTCGATGAGCGGATCGCGGAGCCGACGCTGCCGACGCACGAAGAAGATCAGGCTCGACGTCGCGATGAGGGCTGCGATCCCGGCCGAGAAGGGCGCGGCGAGGGCCTCGTGGAGCGCGAAGACGAGAGCGCCGAGCGCGAGGATCGAGGACAAGATGCTCGGCACGTCCCAGGAGGGCAGCAGGGCACTGCGTGAGTCCGGAACGAGCCAGAGGGCCAGCACTCCGGCGATCACCGCGAGCGGAACGCTCCCCAGCATCAGCCAGCGCCATCCCGGCCCCTCGGCCAGCAGCCCACCGAGCACCGGACCGAGTGCGCTTCCCGTGCCGAACGTCGCCGTCCACAACCCGTAGGCGAGGACACGCTCGCGCGCCTGGAACTTGGCACCGATCGTCGAGACCACTCCCGCGACGACGAAGGCCTCCGCGACCCCCAGCAGAGCACGGACGACGATGAGCAGCAGGCCGCTCGTGGCCATCCCACCCACGGCGTTGAGCGCGGCGAAGGCCGCCAAGCCGATCAGGACGATGCTCTTGCGTCCGAACGCGTCACCGATCCGGGAGGCGAGGATCAGTGTCGCCGCCAGAGAGAGGGCGTACACGTCGACGAGCCAGAGTCCCTCGATATCGGTCAGTCCCAGGTCGCCCCGGATCGCGGGGAGGGCGGTGGAGACACTGCTGATCGCGAGAGCGCCGATGAGGATCCCGAGCAGGAGCGGGACCATCGCGAGCCAGAGGCGGACGGATGAGCGGGACGGGACACGGATGGGGGTTGTGGTCACACCCTCAGTCTGCGAAGGTACACACACAAGCCACAAGTACGGTCATTTCTGATACGTACGGACATTTTGGATACTGTGGAGGGCCGACAGGTGAGAGAGAAGACGGAACGGATCGTCCGCGAGTGGACCGAATCGTGCGACGCCGAGGTGTCGATCGCGGTGCTCGGGGGCGCCTGGAAGCCCAGCATCCTCACCCTCCTCGGCGAACATGAGGTGCTTCGCTTCGGCGAACTCGGACGGCTGCTGCAGGATCCGACCCCGCGCGTGCTCACGCGTCAACTGCGCGAGCTCGAGGCCGACGGCCTCATCACCCGGACCGTCTACCGCCAGGTGCCCCCGAAGGTCGAATATCGACTGAGTGAACTGGGTGCGAGCGCCGGGCAGCTGCTGACCGAGCTCACCCGCTGGGGGACTCTCTACGCAGGACGACAGCGCACGGCGGTGGACGCATGATCACGTGTGTCGTGACGTACACGATCGATCCGAAGAAGATCGACGCCTTCGAGTCGTTCGCGCGCGCGTGGATCGAGCTCGTGGGACGCCACGGGGGTGTCCACCACGGCTACTTCCTCCCGTCCGAGGGAGCGAGCGACGAGGCCCTCGCCCTGTTCACCTTCCCCTCCTTCGCCGACTACGAGGTGTACCGGGCGAGGTTCGGGGTCGATCCGGAGTTCATCGAGGCCGACCGTATCCGGGATGAGAGCGGCTGCGTGCTGCGCTACGAGCGCACGTTCATGCGCCCCCTGCTGCCCTCCGACCTCTGACGTCCGGGCCCTGACGACCCGGGCCTCTGACGTCCGGGCTCTGACGAGGTTCAGATCCGGCGCGGGCCCGGACCGTCGTCGGCGAGCGCATCCTCGGGGTTCAGCAACCGGCAGGCCTTGAGCGACAGGCACCCGCAGCCGATGCAGCCGGTGATCTCGCGACGGAGGTGCTCGAGCTGGGTGCGACGGATGTCGAGCTGCTCACGCCACAGCCTTGCGACCCGCTGCCAGTCCCGCTGAGAGGGCGACTCATCGGCAGGCAGGCTCTGGAAGACCTCGTGCACATCGGTGAGGGGGATGCCGAGACGTTTCGCGACCACGATCAACGAGATCCGCCGCAGCATGTGCCGCCGGTATCGGCGTTGATTCCCTGCGGTCCGGGTCGACGAGATCAGCCCCAGTTGCTCGTAGAAGTGCAGGGATGTCGCCGGGACGCCGGTGCGCCGGACGACCTCGCCGATGGCGAGCAGATCGTCGGGTTCCAAAGACATCGCCGCCTCCTCTTGACCTCGAGTTTACTCGAGGTATTAGCGTGACGATCGGCCGCCGAGAACCGGCGCCGACGGGCGAGACCAGCGCCCGCTCCGACGCCACGAAGGGCAGCCGATGACTCAGACACCGCACCGCACGCACCCCGCCGGAAGCTGGCGCGAACTGCTCGGCAGCCGCTACGCGCCGATCGCCTCCGTGCTCGCGGGAGGCGTGCTCCTCGAGGCGAGCAACGTCTATCTCACGACGAGCCTGCTCCCCACGATCGTCGGGGACATCGGTGGCGCGGAGTTCTACGCCTGGACGATGACGACCTTCCTGCTGGCTTCCGTGGTCAGCTCGATGATGGTCAGCCGAATCCTCACGCAACGGGGTGCGGTGCAGGCCTACCTGTGGGCACTCGGCCTGTTCGGACTCGGCTCGCTGCTCTGCGCCGCGAGTCCGTGGATGTGGGCACTGCTCGGCGGTCGGGCCGTTCAGGGCCTCGGCGGCGGTCTGCTCGCCGGACTCGGCTATGCACTCATCCAGCGCACCCTCCCCGAGCGCCTCTGGGCACGGGCCGCCGCCCTCGTGTCGGCCATGTGGGGCGTCGGCAACATCGTCGGCCCGGTGGTGGGAGGCGTCTTCGCGCAGCTGGACGCCTGGCGCGTGACGTTCATCGGATTGGCCGTCGTCTCGGCACTGATCGGCATCGTCGTCGTGCGCGCCCTGCCGCAGACGACTCGGATGCGATCGAGCGAGTCCGTCCCGTGGACATCCCTCGTCCTCCTCGCCAGTGGCGTCGCCGCCGTGGGTGTCGCGAGCATCGTCCCCGCCGGCTTCGGCACGGGAGTCGCCATCGTCGTCGGTGTCGTCCTCGGTGCGTGGTTCCTTCGTCACGAGCGGCGAGGGGGCAACGGCATCCTGCCGCGCGTCACGTTCGCCGCGGGGTCCTCACTCGGATGGGTGTACATCACCGTCGCCGTCCTGGCCTTCGCGATCGGCACCGAGGCGTTCATCCCACTGTTCGGGCAGGAGATCGGCGGGCTGATGCCCTTCGTCGCCGGCCTGCTCGGCGCCGCGCTCTCGCTCGGGTGGTCGGTCACGCAGGTGTTCACGGCCAACGCCACCGGCGTCCGCTCCCGTCGCCTGCTCATCACCATCGGCCCGGTGACGGTCGCCGCCGGCCTCACCGGCTATGGACTCCTCCAGCACGAGGGCCCGTCCGCGCTCGTCATCGCGCTCTGGTTCGCCACTCTCTTCCTCGCCGGTGCCGGCATCGGCCTGGGATTCCCCCATCTGACCGTCGCCGCGCTCGGCAGCACGCCCGGCGAGGAGGAAGGTGCCAAGGCAGCCGCAGCCGTGAACACGGTCTTCATCATCGCGAGCGCGTTCAGTGCGGCGATGGCCGGAGTGCTCGTCAACCTCGCGATGCCCGACGTCGTCGACGCGGCCCGACTCCTGATGCTGGTCTTCGCCGGAGTCACTCTTCTCGGCGCATTCGTCGCCAGAGGGGCGAGCTGGGGCATCGGCGAAGACACCGACGTCGACAACCGCACCGACACCGACACCAACACCAACACCAACACCAACACCAACACCAACACCAACACCAACGAATTGGAAACGCCATGATCCCCTTCGGACCCCAGCTCATCGGCCAGACGGAGAAGGCGCTGAGCGCGCTCCTGCAGACCGTCCTCACCCCTCACGACCTCAGCGAACGCGAGTGGGTCTCGCTGAGGCTCACCGCACAGTTCGACGGCGCCGGGGAGCTCGACGCCTTCCTGGCCGATCGTCTCCCCACCACGGAGGTCGGACCGATCCTCACGGACCTGCGCCACCGTGGACTCCTCGCCGGCTCCGCGCTCACCCCGACAGGCGAGGCACGGGTCGCCGAGATCGGCCGGGAGATCGCAGACCTGACGGGGCCCCTGTGGGCGGACCTCGACCCGCACGAGACCGACGCCGCGGCCGCGGTCCTGAACCGCGTCCTCGACAAGGCACGCCTCCTGCTCCTGCGGGGCGCCACGGCGGGCTGACCCCTTCGGGACACCCGGAGCCGGAGCCGGAGTCGGAGCGGTTCGGCATCGGACGTAGGCTGAATCGGTGGCGGAATCCCGGGGAAGAGTATGGACCGGCGTCCTCCGCGTCGAACCGCACCGCGGTGATCACCGAGTGGCGCTCCGCGCGGCGATCAGCGTGGCGGCGCCGTTGCTCGTGCTGTGGATGCTGGGCCGCCTCGACCTGAGCATCTACGCGAGCTTCGGCGCTTTCGCCGCGCTGTACGGGCGCCATGACGTGTTCCGCGATCGCATCCGGATGCAGGCGAGCGCCGGGGGCATCATCCTCGCCTCGATGCTCGTCGGCACCGCCCTGTCGGTTCTCGCCGTCCCCGCCCCGGTCAGCATCCTCGTCGTCGCCGTCATCGCCTCCGCCGTCACCCTGCTCGCCTACACGATGCGGTGGCACCCGCCGGGGCCGCTGTTCCCGGTGTTCGCGGTCGGGGCGTGCGCGACCATCCCGGCCACCATCGCCTCGTTCGGCGATGTGCTGTTGGTCGGCGGACCGAGCGTCCTGTTCGGACTCTCGATCACCGCGCTCATCGGCGTCTTCACGCGCCGCACGGACGACGTGCCGCCGAAGACCCTGCAGCCCGTGGGACCGATCGCCCGAGAGATGGCTTTGTCGGTCGGCGTCGCCATCATCGGGGCAGGTTTCGCCGGACTGCTGATCATGGACTCGCACTGGTACTGGGCGGCCGTCGGCGCGGTCGCCGCCGTCAGCGGGCCGCAACTCAACGCCCGCGTGATCCGCGGTATCCAACGTCTGCTCGGGACGTTGCTCGGCGTGCTCGTCGCGGCCGGGATCCTCGTCTTCGACCTGCCGCCGCTCGCGGTCATCGCCCTCGTGGTGCTGCTGCAGGCCGCCGCCGAACTCTTCGTCGGACGCAACTACGGCATCGCGATGGTGTTCATCACACCGCTCGCGCTGCTCATGGTGCACCTCGCCGCCCCGACGCCCGTCGACGTGCTCCTGCAGGATCGCGCGATCGAGACGATCATCGGGGTGACCGTCGGCACGCTCGTCGCCGTCGCTTCGGCCGCGTTGCGCCGGCGACCGCGGAAGACGCGGGTCTGAGCGACCTCAGAGCCGCAGGGCGACGGCGAGCGACACCGCACTGTCGCTGCTCGCCCAGGGGAAGCTCACGGTGTTGAGCAGGAACACCACGAGCCCGATCGCGGCGATCAGGAGCACGAACAGGAAGACGAAGATCGCCACGGTGAGGCCGCCGTAACCACCGGAGGTCGGAACCTCCGGCGCGACCGACGGCTGTGCCCAGTCGTCGGCGACCGCGGCGGGAGGCTCACCATCGAGGATCGCGGGAGTCGGGCGCGGGCGGTCCGAGCGACGGCGCGTCTCGGGCGGAGGCGGCGGGATCACCGCGTCCGCCGGCGGGATCGCTGCGGACGAAGGCGGCGCCAGCAGACCGTCAGGGATGGGGATCTCGGGCGGGGGCGGCGGGATCACCGCATCCGCGGGCGGAATCAGCGGCTCCTCGGGAACCCCGCCTTCTTCAGGCTCGATCGGTTCTTCCGGGGTGGTGCCGCTGATGTCGCTCATCTCAGCCTCCGACTGCTCCGACGTCGGTCACGCCGACGTCCGTTCGATGGAAGTTCTGGAACGACCGGGAGGCCGTCGGTCCGCGCTGCCCCTGGTAGCGGTTGCCGTAGGGGCCGGACCCGTAGGGGCTTTCCGCAGGTGAGGTCAGCCGGAAGAAGCAGAGCTGCCCGATCTTCATCCCCGGCCACAGCTTGATCGGCAGGGTCGCGACGTTCGCGAGCTCCAGCGTCACGTGACCGGTGAACCCCGGGTCGATGAACCCGGCCGTCGAGTGCGTGATGAGCCCGAGGCGCCCGAGCGAAGACTTGCCCTCGAGACGGGCGGCGACGTCATCCGGGAGGGTGACCTGCTCGAACGTCGCGCCGAGTGCGAACTCGCCGGGGTGCAGGATGAACGGCTCCTCGGGATCGACCTCGATCAGACGCGTGAGCTCCGGCTGATCGACCGACGGGTCGATGAACGGGTACTTGTGGTTGTCGAACAGCCGGAAGTAGCGGTCCAGGCGCACGTCGATGCTCGACGGCTGGATCATCCCCTCTTCGCGCGGCTCGAGGCCGACGCGGCCGGATGCGAGTTCTGCCCTGATGTCGCGATCGCTGAGAAGCACGGCACCAGCCTAGTTGCCAGGTCGCGACCCTGCCGCGTTGCTTTTGCCATCGGGCGGCGTGCAGGTAGGCTGGCCTTCACCTGCTCCTCGGATGCGGGTACGGGGCTGTAGTTCAATGGTAGAACTTCTGCTTCCCAAGCAGACAGCGCGGGTTCGATTCCCGTCAGCCCCTCCACTCGTGACTTCCAGAGCGACTCCGGACGTCGAACCCTCGACCGCTACGGCAGGTCAGCGAGATCGATGTCGTCGTCCTCGTCGCGCTCCTGATCTTCCTCATCCTCGGGAACGACTCGATCGTCGTCGGTCGAGGGGATGTCCGGGTCGATGCCTTCGGCCTCGACTTCGCGCTCCTCGTCCGGGTACATCTGCGGGTCTGACATCGCAGTCTCCAATCGCATCGGCGGTGACGCCAGTCTTGCTCTCGCAGGCCGTCGCCGACTCCCCGTTGACACGAGGCCTGGCGAGGCGCGACAATCCGCCTCGCCAGGCCGTGCTCAGGCGGTGGCGAGCGGCGGCCGGTGCGGGATCGCCACCGGCCTGCGGTCGCGCGCAGGGGCGTGGAAGCGCTGGACGTCTTCCAGCACGTCGGCCGCCGACATGTACGAGGTGGCGAGCGGAAGGTCTCGCAGCCACAGCACGTCCACCTCGACCGCATCCAACTGGTACACGCACGCGACGGTGCGCCGGGAATCGTTCGACTCGTAGCGGTGGTCGAGGATCAACCACTCGGTCTCGGTGATCTTGCGGAGCTCGAATCGGGGATCGGGCATCGTAAACATCGCAACACTCCAATCAATCAGCCAAAGGCGGTGACCGAGAGGAACGCACGACCCTGCGACCAGGGATCGGAACCCTGCCCGATGGGTCGACGGGCGCCCTTCAGCCCGCCGGAATTCACCCTCATTTTAGGATCCGCCGGGCTGGTCCTCAAGCGCGGACGACCGGGTCGAACCTGCGGACCGGATGGGTCGCGGCGACCAGCGCGCGCAGCTCTTCCAGCTCGATGTCCACGCCCTCCAGAGCCCGCCACTGCACGAGCACGTTCCCGAGCGTGGTCGCCTCGACGGGGCCGGCCAGCACGGGGAGGCCGGCACGGTCGGCCGTCGCCTGGCACAGAAGCGCGTTGAGTGATCCGCCCCCCACGAGATGGATGACGTCGACCTCTCGCCCCGACAGTGTGGACGCCGTCCGAACCGTCTCGGCGAACGCCGCGGCGATGCTCTCCACAATGCTGCGCGCGAACACTGCACGACTCGCGGGGACAGCCGCCCCCGCCTCTCGGATCAGCGCGGCGATGCGAGACGGCATGTCACCGGGCGCGCTGAGGGACGGGGCGTTCGCATCGAAGAGCGGCACCTCCTGCGAGACCGCGGACGCCCCCACGAGCAGCTCCGACAGGTCTACTGAGGCACCATCCTCCGCCTCCCACGCGCGCACGCTCTCGCTCAGCAGCCACAGGCCGGTGACGTTGTGCAGGAAGCGGTATCGACCGTCGACGCCGCGCTCGTGGGTGAAGTTCGCCTTGCGCGCGGCCTCCGTCAGCACGGGCTCGGTCAGCTCCAGACCGACGAGGCCCCACGTGCCGCACGAGATGTAAGCGGCGGACGGCGAGCTCAGAGGGACCGCGACCACGGCAGAGGCGGTGTCGTGTGAGCCGACCGCGATCACGGGGAGGGTCCTGCCGATCCGCTCGGCGAGTTCGGGGCGGAGCGATCCGATCAGCGCGCCGGGGTCGAGAAGCGGAGGCAGGACGCGGGTCGGGATGCCGATGCGCGTTGCGAGGTCGACGTCCCACTCGCCGTCACCCATTCTGAGCAGCCCGGTCGTCGAGGCGTTCGTGCGCTCGGCGGCGCGAACACCTGTGAGCAGGAACGCGATCAGGTCGGGGATGAGGAGCGCCGTGTCGGCATCCGCGACCCTCTCGTCGATCCGGTACTGGTAGAGCGTGTTGAAGGGCAGGAACTGCAGTCCGTTGCGTGTGTAGAGCTCGGAGAACGGGACGACCCCGTGCACCTCGCCGACGCCGCGCGCGGTGCGCTCATCGCGGTAGTGGAAGGGCTCGGCGAGAAGCTCCCCGCCCGCGATCAGGCCGTAGTCCACAGCCCACGAGTCGATGCCGATGCTCTCGATCGCCGGCTCACGTCGCACGGCCTCCGCCAACCCCTCGAGCACGTTCTCGTAAAGGGCGCCGAAATCCCAGTGCAGCCCGTCGGCGCGCTCGACGGGTCCGTGGGGGAACCGCGAGACGAGCTCGAGGTCGAGCCTGCCGTCGCCGACGCGACCGATCATGACCCGGCCGCTGGTCGCACCGAGATCGACGGCCGCGACGGCGCGCACGCTCATCGCAGGAACGCCGCGGCGACGCCGGAGTCGACGGGGATGTGCAGACCCGTGGTGCGACTGAGCTCCGGGCCGGTGAGCACGTAGACCGCGTCCGCGACGTTCTCGGGGACGACCTCGCGCTTGAGGATCGTGCGGTTCGCATAGAACTGGCCGAGGTCCTCTTCGGCGACGCCGTAGGTCGCGGCGCGATTCGCGCCCCACCCGGAGGCGAAGATGCCCGAGCCACGCACGACGCCGTCGGGGTTGATCCCGTTCACACGGATCCCGTACTCGCCGAGCTCGACCGCGAGCAGGCGGACCTGATGGGCCTGGTCGGCCTTCGTGGCGGAGTAGGCGATGTTGTTCGGGCCGGCGAAGACCGAGTTCTTCGACGAGATGTAAACGATGTCGCCACCGAGCTTCTGATCGATGAGCACGCGCGCGGCGGCCTTCGACACAAGGAAAGAACCCTTCGCCATGACATCGTGCTGCAGATCCCAGTCCTTCTCGGTCGTCTCCAGCAGAGGTTTCGAGAGCGATAGTCCGGCGTTGTTGACGACGAGGTCGACGCCGCCGAACGCGAGCACCGCATCGTTCAGCGCAGCCTGGATCGCGTCGGCGTCGGCGACGTTCGCGGCGACGCCGATCGCGACATCGGTGCTCCCGAGCTCGGCCGCAGCAGCCTGGGCCTTGGCGAGGTCGAGGTCGGCGATGACGACACACGCACCTTCAGCCGCGAGGCGGGTGGCGATGGCCTTGCCGATCCCGGAGGCGGCGCCGGTGACGAAGGCGATGCGGCCCTGATGTGACTTCGGCTTCGGCATCCGCTGCAGCTTGGCCTCTTCCAGCGCCCAGTACTCGATACGGAACTTCTCAGCATCCGAGATCGGAGAGTAGGTCGACAGCGCCTCGGCACCGCGCATGACGTTGATCGCGTTCACGTAGAACTCGCCGGCGACACGAGCGGTCTGCTTGTTCGCGCCGTACGAGAACATGCCCACACCGGGGACGAGCACGATGAGCGGATCGGCACCGCGGATCGCCGGAGAATCGGCCGTCGCGTGCGCGTCGTAATACGCCTGGTAGTCGGCGCGGTACTCCGCGTGAAGCACATGCAGACGGGCGATCTGCTCCTCGACGGACGCCGTGATCGGCAGGTCGAGGAGGAGCGGCTTGACCTTGGTGCGCAGGAAGTGATCGGGGCAGCTCGTGCCCAGCGCGGCGAGGGACGGCGCCTTCTCGGAGGCGAGGAACTCGAGCACCTCCGGGGCATCGGTGAAGTGGCCCACCATCGGACGGTCCGTCGAGGCGATCCCACGGATCGTCCCGGCGAGCGCGGCGGCGCGTTCACGACGCTCTCCCTCGGGCAGAGGCTCGAAACCGGAGCGGACCCCGCCGAACGGATCGGCCTCGCCGTTCTCCGCGATGTACGAGGCGGCGGTGTCGATGATCCACAGCGAGTTCACCTCGGCCTCGTCGGAGGTGTCGCCCCACGCCGTGATGCCGTGCCCGCCGAGGATGCATCCGATCGCCTGCGGGTTCGCTGCCTTGATCTCGGCGATGTCGAGGCCGAGCTGGAAGCCGGGGCGACGCCAGGGCACCCAGACGACCTTCTCCCCGAAGATCGTCCGGGTCAGCGCTTCACCGTCGGCGGCCGTCGCGATCGCGATGCCGGAGTCGGGGTGCAGATGGTCCACGTGCGCGGCGTCGACGAGGCCGTGCATGGCGGTGTCGATCGAGGGAGCGGCTCCGCCCTTGCCGTGCAGGCAGTAGTCGAATGCGGCCACCATCTCGTCTTCACGATCGACGCCCGGGTACACGTCGACGAGCGCACGCATCCGGTCCAGGCGCAGCACCGCGAGGCCGTTCTCGGTGAGCGTGCCCAGGTCACCGCCTGAGCCCTTCACCCACAGCAGTTCGACGGGCTGCCCGGTCACGGGATCGATCCCGTTGCCCTTCGCGGACGTGTTGCCGCCGGCATAGTTCGTGTTCTTCGGATCGGCGCCGAGGCGGTTGCTCCGCGCGAGGAGTTCGGAGGCGGTCGGATTCGTCATGTGAGTCGTTCCTTGGGAGAAGGGTCGAAGATCGAAGGGTCGAAGGCCGGAGCTCAGGCGCCCCAGCCGGCCTGGACGCCGCCCACACGGTCGGCCGCGATCTTCTGCGGGTATCCCGAGGCGAGGTAGGCGGCCATCGGGTCGGCGGCGAGCCCGCGGGACTCCCGCCAGTCGGCCAGGGCAGGGCGCACGTCGGTGTAGAACGCATCCATGAACACGGCGTTCGCGGCCAGCACGTCGCCCGACTTCTGCGCGGCGGTCAACGCCTCCCGGTCGACGAGCAGCGCGCGTGCGGTCATCTCCTGCACATTGAGCACCGAGCGGATCTGACCGGGGATCTTGTCCTCGACGTTGTGGCACTGGTCGAGCATGAACGCCACGTCCGGGTTGTTCAGACCGCCGCCGCGCACGACCTCGAAGAGGATGCGGAAGAGCTGGAACGGGTCGGCCGCGCCCACGATCAGGTCGTCGTCGGCGTAGAAGCGCGAGTTGAAGTCGAACGACCCGAGCTTGCCGAGACGCAGCAGCTGCATCACGATGAACTCGATGTTCGTGCCGGGGGCGTGATGCCCGGTGTCGAGGCACACCATCGCCTTGTCGCCGAGGGCGCTCACCTGGGCGTACGACGTGCCCCAGTCCGGAACATCGGTGTGGTAGAACGCGGGCTCGAAGAACTTGTACTCGAGCACGAGCCGCTGGTCTTCTCCGAGACGATCGTAGATCTTCTGCAGCGAATCCTGCAGTCGATCCTGGCGCCCGCGCAAGTCGGCCTGGCCGGGGTAGTTCGACCCCTCCGCGAGCCAGATCTTGAGATCGCGGCTCCCGGTCGCATCCATCACGTCGATGCAGGCCAGGTGGTGGTCGATCGCCTTCCGACGGATCGCGGCGTCCTCGTGCGTGAGGGCGCCGAACTTGTAATCGTCGTCCTGGAAGGTGTTCGAGTTGACGGTGCCGAGCGCCACGCCCAGGTCCTCGGCATACGTGCGCAGGTCGGAGTACGAGTCGACCACGTCCCACGGAATGTGCAGCGCGACGGTCGGGGCGAGTGCCGTGTACTGGTTGACCTGCGCGGCATCGGCGATCTTCTCCCAGGGGTCACGCGGGGTTCCGGGGGTGCCGAAGACCTTGAACCGGGTACCGGAGTTGCCGAATGCCCAGCTGGGAAGCTCGATGCCCTGCTTCTCGAGGACGGCGAGGCTTTCAGGGGAGAGGATACTCACGATGCACTGCTTTCGTTCTGGAGACCGGAGGTGGGGAGCTGGTCCTCGAGGTGGAACACCTCGGGAAGTGTGGGAGCGGCCTGGTCCGGCCTGCCGTCGAGACCGACGAAGAAGCGGGCCATCTCGGCCTCCCACCGGGCGGCGATGGGCGACGCGGCGAGATACGCCTGAGCCGCGTCGTCGTCGTCGGTCTCGTAGTAACCGATGAGTTCACCGTCGGGCGCGAGGAAGAGCGAGTAGTTGCGGCGTCCGGCCGCCGCGATCTCGGCGAGCATCTCCGGCCACACGGGCGCATGACGCTCGCGATACTCCTCCAGAAGCTCGGGGCGCAGCTGGAGCTTCACGCACACGCGCATCATCCCTGCCTTTCTGTGAACGCCCGGTCGACACCCTGCCGACCGGGCGTTCGATGATCATCAGAAGTCGAACTCACCGATGTTGTCGGCGTCGAACACGAACGGGTCGCCGAGCAGCACGACGCCGTCGTCTCCGACCGTGTACTCGCCGAGGTCGCCTGCGGTGAAGGTGTCACCCTTCTCACCCGTGATGTCGCCCTCGATGAGCGCCTGGGCCGCGAAGGCCGCCAGATAGCCGAGGTCTTCCGGGTTCCACAGCGCGAACGACGTGACAGTGCCGTCCTCGACGTACTCGCGCATCTGGTTCGGGGTGCCGAGACCGGTCAGCGAGACCTTGCCCTTGTAGTCCGAGGTGGACAGGTAGCGGGCCGCCGCAGCGATGCCGACCGTCGTGGGCGAGATGATCCCCTTCAAATCGGGGTGCGTCTGCAGCAGCGCCGCGGTCTTGTCGAACGACGTCTGGTCGTCGTCGTCACCATAGACGGTCTCGACGAGGGTGATGTCGGGGTAGTCGCTGGCGAGGTAGTCCTCCATCAGGTCGATCCAGGCGTTCTGGTTCGTCGCGTTCGCCGAGGCGGAGAGGATCGCGATCTCTCCGGCGCCGCCGATCTGCTCGGCGATCTGGTCGACCTGGACCTTCGCGATGCCCTCGGAGTCCGCCTGGTTGATGAAGACATCGCGGCACTCCGGGTTGGTGTCGGAGTCGAAGGTGACGACCTTCACTCCGGCATCGCGCGCCTCGTTCAGCGCGTCGCAGATCGCCTTCGGATCGTTCGCCGAGACGACGAGCGCTCCGACGCCCTGCTGGGTGGCCGTGTTGATGTAGCTGACCTGTGCGTCGGGAGTGGCCTCGGCCGGTCCGACCTCAGCGAAGGTGCCGCCGAACTCCTCGACGGCCGCCTTGCCACCCTTGCTCGACGTGTCGAAGTAGGGGTTTCCGAGGTTCTTGGGCAGGAAGGTGATGGCGAGGTTGCCGTCGCCGCCGCTGTCGCCGCCGTCGTCACCGCCGGTGCTCGCGCATCCGGAGAGGGCGACCGCTGCGGCCACCGCGAGGGCGGCGACCGCGGTCACACGCTTGCGTGCAAACATCATTGTTCTGTTCCTTTCGTGGGGTGCCGCGAGTGCGGCGTCGGCGTCATGAAGCTGTGGAGGTGGCGCCGGTGGTCGAACGCCCTGGTCTGCGCCGGGCCTTCTGCAGCCAGGTGAGGAAGCTCGCGGCCACGACCGAGACGATCAGCAGGGCGCCGGTGATGATGTTGATCACATCGGAGGTCACGTTCATCAGACGCAGCGCACTGGCCAGCGAGCCGATGAGGAGCGCGGCGGCGACGACCCCATAGATCTTGCCCCGCCCGCCGAACACCGACACACCGCCGAGGACGACCGCGGCGATCACCTGCAGCTCCAGGCCGGTGGCGTTGTCACCGCGGGCGCTGCCGTAGCGGAGCGTGTAGAACACCCCGGCGAACGCGGCGACCAGTCCGGAGAGCGCGAAGAGGATGAACTTCGTCCGCTCCACGTGCACGCCGGAGAATCGAGCGGCATCCTTCGCCAGGCCGATCGCGTACACGCCACGTCCGAAAGGCGTGTAGTGCAGCAACAGGATGAACGCCACCAGCAGGATCAAGAACGGGATCATGACCACCGGAACCGTCGTGCCCGCGATCTTCGCCTTGGCGAGGTCGGTCCAGAACTCCGGGAACTCGGTGACCGCCGCCGTGCCGAGGATGCCGACCGCGAGGCCGCGGAACAGCGCGAGCGTTCCGATCGTGACGGCGAGCGACGGCAGCCCGACCACGGTCACGAGGAACCCGTTGAAGGCTCCGCCGACCAGACCCACGAGCAGCGCAGCGAGGGCCGCGACTTCGAAGGGGATCCCACCCTGGACCAACGCGCCGGTGACGACGCTGGAGAGGCCGACCATGCTGCCCACCGACAGGTCGATCTCGCCGGTGATCATCACGAGCGTCATCGGCAGGGCGATCAACAGGATCGGGGCGATGTCGAGGAGCAGGTAGGTGAGCGTGATCGGCTGACCGAAGCCGCGGACCGTGCTCGCGGAGATGATGACGACGAAGAGGAGCAGGGCGACGATCGCCATCTCCCTGGTGAGGAGGACACGACGCCAGAGCGGCTTGTCGAAGTCTCGGATGATCCGGGTGGTCGTAGTCGTCGTGGTCGCGGCGGTCATGACTGGTCCCTCGCTTCGATGAGCCGTCGTTTCTGCCGGACGGCGAGGACGCGGTCGAGCACGATCGCGCCGATGATCAGGAGGCCGACGACGGCGCGCTGCCAGAAGTCGGGGATGCCGAGGATGGGGAGAGCCCGGTTGATCGTGAGCAGGAGCACCGCACCGATCGCCGCGCCCCACACCGAGCCGATGCCGCCCGTGATCGCGACGCCACCGATCACGGCCGCCCCGACCGCATCGAGCTCCCACCCGGCTCCGGCCTGCGAGTTGATCGTGCCGTAGCGGGCGGCGTAGAACACTCCGGCGAGACCCGCGAGAGCACCGGACACGACGAAGGCGGTCAGCACGCGGCGCGTGACGCGGAGGCCGTACAACTCCGCTGCTGCCGGATCCGAGCCGATCGCGTAGTACTCGCGGCCACCGCGTGTGTTCTTCATGTACCAGGCGGCCGCGGCCAGGACGATGAGGGCCACGATCGTGAGGACCGGGATGCCGACGAGCTGCCCCGTGCCGAGCGCCAAGAAGTCCTTCGGCATGTCCGAAGCGTTCACCCGGTCACTTCCGGTCCACAGCACGTTGATGCCGCGGTAGGCGTAGAGCGTGCCGAGGGTGATCACCATCGCCGGCACCTTGGCAAAGGCGACCAGGGCGCCGTTGATGAGTCCGAGGAGGGCGCCGAACACAACCGCGGCCACCACGACGATCACGATCGGAATGCCGGGGACGTCGATGAACAGGCGACCGGTGAGGTAGGCGGTGAGTCCCATGACCGAGCCGACCGAGAGGTCGACGTTGCGCGTGATGAGGACGATCGCCTGCCCGACCGCGACGAGCACGAGGATCGACGGCGTGAGCAGCAGGTCGCGCCACCCGTCAGGGCTGAACAGGAAGTTCGAGTTGTTCGTCGTGGCGGCCACGATCACGAGCGCGAGGGCGAGGAGGATTCCGAACTCCCGCGCCCGGCCGAGCGCGGAGAGCCTCTTCGTCATCGAGGAGACGGGGATTGCGGTGGTCACGAGGAGAGCTCCGATGCGTGCGTCGCGGCGTACATGACGTTCTCGGAAGTGGCCTCCGAGCGGGCGATCTCTGCGGTGATCCGCCCCTCGCGCATGACGAGGACGCGGTCGGCCATTCCCAGCACCTCCGGAAGCTCGGACGAGATCATGAGGATTCCGATGCCCTGCCCTGCGAGCTCGGAGAGCAGCCGGTGCACCTCGGATTTGGTGCCGACGTCGATCCCACGGGTGGGTTCGTCGATGATGAGGACCTTCGGCTGCGTGGCGAGCCACTTCGCGAGGACGACCTTCTGCTGATTGCCGCCGGAGAGTGTGGCGGCGACGGTGTCGAGGGCGTGCGTCTTGACCTCGAGCCTGGTCGCCCACTCCCGGGCGGCACGGTTCTCCATTCCGGTGGTGAGGAACCCCAGCTTCGCGAGCTGGCGGCGGATCGAGAGGGTGATGTTGCTGCCGACGCCCGATTCGATCACGAGACCTTGCTTGCGGCGGTCTTCCGGCACGAGCGCGAGGCCGGCGCGCATGGCGTCGGTGGGACGACCACGCGGGATGGGCACGCCCTGCATCGTGACGGCGCCCTCGCGGTAGGGGTCGACCCCGAAGACGGCACGAGCCACCTCGCTGCGCCCCGCGCCGACCAGACCGGCCAGGCCCACGATCTCTCCTGCGCGCACGGTGAAGGAGATGTCGTGGAAGACACCGGGGCTGGTGAGGTTCTCGACCTCGAGCAGCGGGGCGCCGACGGCGGTCTCCTGCTTGGGGAACAGCTCGGTCACCTCGCGGCCGACCATCTGGTGCACGATCTCCTCGACCGAGGTGTCGGCGATAGCACTGGTGGCGATGTAGGCACCGTCGCGCATGACCGTGACGGTGTCGCAGAGCGCGAACACCTCGTCGAAGCGGTGCGAGATGAAGATGAGCGCGCGGCCCTCGTCGCGGAGACTGCGCGCGATCGTGAAGAGGCGCTCGACCTCGACACCGGACAGCGCGGCCGTGGGCTCATCCATGACGAGCAGACTCGCGTCGAGGGAGACGGCCTTGGCGATCTCGATGACCTGCTGGTCGGCGATCGACAGACCTTCTGCCGGACGGTCGGGATCGATCGTCACGCCGAGTCGAGTGAAGAGGCGCTCGACCTCGTGCCGCATGGCCCTGCGGTCGATGCGCCCGAAGCGCCCCGTGGGCTGACGACCCATGAAGATGTTCTCGGTGACGGACAGGTCGGGGAAGAGCGTCGGCTCCTGGTAGATCACGGCGACGCCCGCGCTCTTGGACTGCGCGGTCGATGTGAAGTCCACGTCTTCGCCATGGAAACGGAAGATCCCGTCGTCGCGCTGGTAGAGCCCTGCGACGATCTTCACGAGGGTCGACTTGCCCGCACCGTTCTCGCCGACCAACGCGTGGATGGATCCGCCGTCGACGGAGAGAGTCCCGGAACGGAGAGCGACCACCGCACCGAAAGACTTTCGGATGTCGCGGAGTTCGAGCGCCGGCGGAGAGCCGGGAGCCCCAGAGGGAATCGTCATTGATCGGACCTAAACTGCAGGATCATCCCTGCGGATTGAATCGTTTTAAAGGATGGCGCATCTGTAAGTTACGACCCTCGGCGACCTGCTGTCAAGTCATGCGATGGTCGATGGTACGTTTCAGGAACAGGTTTCGCGGTCCCGCGGGAAGGAAGACGCCGTGGTCGTCAGTGTTCGAGATGTCGCTCTCGCCGCATCCGTCTCCGTCGGGACCGTCTCGAATGTGCTGAACCATCCGGACAAGGTCTCCCCCGCCACGGTGGAACGCGTCACGGCCGCCATCGAGAAACTCGGCTTCGTGCGCAACGATGCGGCCCGGCAGCTCAGAGCAGGCCACAGCCGCTCGATCGGCCTCGTCGTGCTCGATGTGCGCAACCCCTTCTTCACCGACATCGCCCGGGGCGCGGAGGAGCGAGCGGCCGAGGCCAGGATGACGGTCATGCTCGGCAACAGCGATGAGAAGGCGGAGCGCGAGCGTGCCTATATCGACCTGTTCGAAGAGCAGCGCATCGCCGGTCTCCTCATCTCCCCCCTCGCCGACGACCTCCCGCGTCTGCGCCGCCTGCGTGACCGAGGCACGACCGTGGTGCTCGTCGACCGCGAAGTCGCCGACGAGAGCTTCTCGTCGGTCTCGGTCGACGATGTCGGCGGCGGCTACCTCGCCGTGCAGCACCTCGCGGCCCAGGGGCGACGACGCATCGCCTTCGTCGGCGGGCCGATGGGCATCCGCCAGGTGGTCGACCGTCTCGAGGGAGCCAGCCGAGCGGCCAACGAGGCCGGAGTCTCGCTCGAAGTCATTCTGACCGATTCCCTGAGCGTGCTCGCCGGTCGTGCCGCGGGCGACGCCCTCAGCGCCCGTGCGCCGGAGGACCGTCCCGATGCCGTTTTCGCCGCGAACGACCTGCTCGCGATGGGCGTGCTGCAGGCGCTCATGATGCGGAACAGCATCCGGGTCCCCGACGAGATCGCCCTGATCGGATACGACGACATCGACTTCGCCACGGCGGCCGTCGTCCCGCTCTCGTCGATCCGCCAGCCCGCCGAGCTCATCGGCTACACGGCCGTCGACCTGATGCTGCGCGAGGCGGGTGGGAAGTCCGATCCCGAGCGCGTGGTGTTCCAGCCGGAGCTCGTCGTGCGCGAGTCGACCGCGCGACAGGTCTGAGCGACGTCCGAAGCGAGAGATCAGGTGCTGTCGACCCCGTACATCTCCCCGACCGGGATCGGCACCGCCATCACGTTGCCGGGTTGCGCGAGCGGGCAGGCCCAGGCGGGGTCATAGGCGCAGGACGGGTTGTAGGCGAAGTTGAAGTCGAGCACGATCGTCCCGCTCGCGGCATCCGATCCGAGGTCGGCACCCTTGATCGTGTCGATCAGATAGCGGCCACCGCCGTAGGTGCCGCCCGGGCGCCCCGCGAGGGCGTCGCGCACCGGGATGAACAGCCCACCGCCGTAGGACATGAGCCGCCAGACGTCGAGTGATCCGGCGTCCGGGATCTCGACGCGCCCCACGCGCTCAAAGGGCACGACGCCGTCAGTGCCGGTCGCGAAGTCGAAGCCGCCGGGGTCGGCGGGGAGGACCGGCAACTCGAAGCGCCACTCCGGGTCGTACGAGGCGATCGGCAACCCCTCGAACGCAGAACGATCCTCGGCGCGCAGCGGCGTCGCCGGATGATGCAGCATGAGCTCATCCCGTTCGATCCGCCACAGCTCATGCGCGTCCTCCGGCGAATCGGAGAGACGCACGGCGGCGTAGAGAGCGAAGACGCGGCGGCGCCAGTCGACGACCTCGGCAGCCGTCCGTGCGAGTGTGTTCGTCATCCCCCCAGGCTACGGGCGCGGCATCGAGTCCTCGGCGATCATCTCGGCGTATCCCGCTTCGAAGGTCGGGTACTCGAGGCGGCCCAGCACGGATCGCAGCAGCGTCCCGTCATAGACGACCCCGCTCGGACCGCCGGACGCCACATCCGGCGGCACGTCCACGCCCAGCTTCCCGGCGATGAACGCGACGACCTCCGCGAGAGGTGCGGGCCGCTCGTCCACCGCGTGCAGGAGCGGTGGGGGATCCTCCATCCGCACCAGCAGATCGAGCGTCCGCACCAGATCGACCTCATGGATCCGATTCGTGCGCCGGGCGTGGTCGACGGCAGCGCCCTCGCGCACCTTCCGCAGGAGGAACTCCCGACCCGGCCCGTAGATCCCCGCAGGGCGCACGATCACGGCGGAGAACAGCGCGACGGCCGCCTGCTCACCGTCGTACAGCTCCTGGGATCGCGCACTCGTCGGTGCGGGGACATCCTGTTCGGTCAACGGATGATCTGCCGCAGCTCCCTCGAACACTCCCGTCGACGACACGAACACAGTGCGCGCCGGCAGCACGGGCAGCGCGGCCCTCAGGTTCGTTAACGCGGTGCGGTACCCCGAACTCACGCCGCTGGGCGGCAGCGTGATCACCATCGCGTCGACGACCGGAAGGGGCGAGTCGAGCGGATGGGACGGATCGGCGGAGAGTCCGATCACGCCCGCCGGCAGGGACGCGGTACTCCGCCGCAGGGCGAAGACCTCGCCGTCGTCGGCGAGGAGACGTGCGGCGAGTCGCGCGCCGAGCTTCCCGTATCCGACGAGGAGCGTGCGACGAGGTACCGGGGTCACGAGGATTACGCGGCGACGGCGATCTTCTTGGCGTCATCCGCGTTGAGCACGCGGAACAGGATCGCCGCGATCACGGCACCCGCGACCGGCGCGACGATGTACAGCCAGAGGGAGCTCCAGTCGAAGTGACCGCTCACCGAGAGCCCGAGCGCGACGGCGGGGTTGAACCCACCCCCGGAGATCGAGCCGACGGTCGCCGCGCCGACGAACACGGTCCCACCGATCGCCAGACCGTAGAAGGAGTTGCCGGCCGTGTCCTTGGAGGTCGCCGTGTTGAGCACGACCCAGACGAGGATCAACGTGAAGAGGGCCTCCACGAAGAACGCGGGGCCGACCTCGATGACCATCGCCTCGTCCCCGGCCGGCCAGACGGCCATACTGACGAGCGCAGCCAGGGCACCACCGACGAACTGGGCGATGAGGTACGCGATGAAGTCCACGACGCTCAGTCCGCCGCGCAGGAAGACGCCGACCGAGACGGCCGGGTTGAGATGAGCACCCGAGATGTGCCCCGTCGAGAAGATGAGCACCATCAGGGTGAACCCGATCGCGAGCGGAGTCAGCGGGCTGCCGCTGTTCACCGCCGCGATGATGGCGAGGACGAAGAGGAAGGTGGCGACTGCTTCTGCGAGTGCCTTGCGTGCCGTACCGGTCATGAGAGAGCCCTTTTCTTGGGATTCGAGGGAGGGGGAACCACCCGTTCGGCCGCGCACACGACCGACAACCCCCTCGCGCGGCACTGACGTTATCGCCGCCGCCCGCCGGAGACCGGGATGCCGCGCGGGAATCCTGTGAATTCGCTGAACTGGACCGCTAGTGGGCTGAGACGTTCCCCACGCGATCGCTCGTGCGGCTGATCGTCGCGAATCCGCGAGCGGCGAGGATGCTCTCGGTGCGGCGCATGATGTCCTCGCCCGAGACCGCGGCCAACGGCCCCGAGGCCGGGATCGCGGAGGTGGTCGTCGCGTCCGTCACGAAGTCCACCTCGTAGCCGAGATCAGCGGCCGCACGAGCGGTCGTCTCGCAGCATTGCTCGGTCCGGATGCCGCAGACGACGACCCATCGCACGCCGGCGTTCCGCAAACGTTCGTCGAGGTCCGTCGAGAGGAAGGCGTTGATCGTGGTCTTGGTGACCGCATCCTCCGAGTCGAGGGGACCGAGCTCGTCGATCACCCGCACGAACCCCTGCGCGGGGTCGAACACATCGCCGGAGCCGGGCTCGGAATGAGTGATCCACACCACCCGCTCGCCACGCTCGCGGGCGTCAGCGACCAGGAGGGCGATGTTGTCGAGCACGACGGGATTGGCGGTCGCCGCCCAGTCGTCGGCACGAGCACGGAAAGACTCCTGCGCGTCGATGACGAGCAGAACGGTGTCGGAAGCGGCCATGCGCCCCATGTTCGCCGGGATTCGTCCCCGCGCCAAGCCGCTGCATGGACAACCGTCGAATGGTTCCCGCCAGTGTCACCCCCGTGCGGCGGTGGTCACTCCGCAGGCGGTTCGACGCAGGTGATGGCACCGTGCGTGATCGACTGGTGGTACTGCTCCGCGGTGAAGGGAAGCGCGAATTCCGGCGCGGTCTGCCCGGACGCAGCCGGCGCCTTCGAGGCGATCGCGGCGAGTTCCCACGAGAGCTGCTGCGCGAACCTCGAACCCGCCGTCGAATCGTTCAGCACGACCGCGACCGTGAACCCACTCGACGGGTCCGAATACGCCGCTGTGGCATAGCCGGGGACCCAGCCGTGCTGGCCGATCATCGACCCCACGAGATAAGCACCACCGGTGGCCTGGTACCAGGAAGGACCGTCTTCCTTCGCAGGCAATGGCGTACCGAAGCGCTCTGGTTTCGCGTCGGCTCCACGCAACGCCTGGCGGGCTTCGGCCTGGATGTACCGCCCGAGGTCATCGATGGTCGAGACGGCGCCGGAATCGGTGAAGCCCGAGCTCGACGAGATCGTGGTGATGTCGTTGGGGGCGGCGCAGGTGAACCCACCCTCGACCGCGGGAAGGAAGTGCCCCTTCATCGGGTCGTCGCCGGGAGCAGCCGGAGCGGGGCCGGGGAGCGACGTGGCCGTGAGCTCGAGCGGGTCGGCGACGTACTCGGCGATCAGCTCGGACGCGGTCATCCCGGTGGCGCGCTCGAGGGCGAGACCGAGCAGGAGATACCCCGCATCCGAATCGCGGAAGGTGGTGCCCGGGTCGACACGAGGGCGCGCCAGTCCGTAGCCCGCGAGCTCCAGCGGCGCCCAGATGCGGTCCGGTGTGTTCAACAGAGCGGTCTTGGTGGTCGGCTCGGACGAACCGGCGCCGCTGGTGCCGTTGCACAGGTCGAGGAGCGTGACACCCTGTTCCCGCATGTCGGCGACCCCGGAGACGTAGTCGGCGACGTTCGCATCGAGTTCGAGCGTTCCCTCATCGGCGAGGGCGTAGAGCACGTCGCACGTCATCAGACGCGTCACGTCGGCGATGCGGAAGGACATGTCGGTGGAGATCTCCCCACCCCCGTCACGGTCCTGCGTGCCGACGGCTGTGACCCAGCTGCCGCTCCAGGGCACCCAGACCCCCACGATCGCCCCGGTGGCCCCGGAAGCGACGAGTGCATTGTCGACCGCGGCCTGCATCGAAGCGACCGTGTCGTCGGGCAGAGCACCGTCGACCTGAGCCGGTGGCGTGTAGCTGAAGGAATCCTCGGACGAGCATCCGGTGAGGACGAGAGCGAGCGCGGCCGCACTGGCCGCAGCGGCACGCCAACGGCGCGACGAGAGAAGCTGCATGAAGGAACCCCCGAGGATGTATCTCCCGAGTCTAGAACGCCCTTCCTGAAAGACGGCATCGCGCCGGGCACCTTTGCGCGCACATAGGGTGAGAAACGTGCCCCACATCTTCGATGCCGACGTGATCGCCGCTGTCCTGCGCCACATGAACGGTGACCACACCGATGACAACCTCTTGATCGCCCGCGCCTTCGCCGAGGGCTCCGACGAAGTCACCGCCTCCGTGATGACCGGGTTCGACGGGGACGGCGGCGTCTGGGAGGTCACCGTCGACGGCGAACCCTCCGAACTGCGCGTCCCGTGGCCCGGCGGACCCATCACGGATCGCCCCGCTGTGCGCCGGGAGGTCGTGGCGCTCTACGACGAGGCCTGCGCGCGCCTCGGGGTCGAGCCCCGTCCGCACGCCTGAACGATTCGGACGCGGCCCGTCGCACCTCCGACTCGGCACAGCCACTACCGCCCGAGGTAAGGCAACCCTTACACTAGGCACATGCCCGAGATCCTCTCCTTCTCCGCCGCCCTGCGCGAGCGCTCGTCGGGATCGCACTCCCGCAGCGAGACCGCCGGCTTCATGTCCGACCTCCTGAAGGGCGAGGGCTCCCGCGAGGACTACATCTCCCTCGTCGCGCAGCACTACTTCATCTACGAAGCGCTCGAAGGAGCCGGGGAGCGCATGCGGCAGGATCCGGTGGCAGCGGTCTTCCTCAGCGACAAGCTCACGCGGCTCCCCGCACTGGAAGCCGACCTGGAGTTCCTGCTCGGTGGCGACTGGCGCGAGCAGATCGTGCCGCTGCCCACCACCGTGCGCTACGTCGAGCGCATCCGTCAGGTGGGTGCCACGTGGGCGGGCGGCTTCATCGCCCACCACTACACCCGCTACCTCGGCGACCTCTCCGGCGGGATCTTCATCGGCCGGGTGATGGCCCGTCGGTTCGGCTTCGAGACGAACGGCATCGGGTTCTACCTGTTCGACGACATCGCCGACCCGTCCGCATTCAAGGACGTCTACCGCGAGCAGCTCGACGCCGCCCCGTGGGACGACGCGGAGCGTGAGCGTGTGATCGACGAGGTGCTCCTCGCCTATCGATTCAACACCGAGCTCTTCGAGGATCTCGACCGGGCCCGCGCCGCCGCCTGATCCCTCTTCCGTCAGGTCTTCGGCAGCTCGGGCGTCGACGCCGCCAGCCAGGCGTCGCGCATGAACCGGCGCACGTCTTCGTCCACCCGGATGTCCCGTGGCCGCAGGTCGCGTGACAGGTACAGGCCGTCCAAGGACGTCAGTCGACTCAGCGCCACGTACGTCTGCCCCGGCGCGAACGCCCCGGACCCGAGGTCGATGATCGCCCGCTCATACGTCTTGCCCTGCGACTTGTGGATCGTGACCGCCCAGGCGAGGCGCAACGGGAACTGGGTGAATTCGGCGACCACGTCGCGAGTGAGCTTCTTGGTGTTCTGGTCGTAGGCGTAGCGGAAACGCTCCCACACGGCGGGCTCGACGTCGACCTCCTCGCCGTCGATGTCAACTCGCACGGCGCTGCCGAGGATGCGCGTCACCGTGCCGATGGTGCCGTTCACCCAGCGCGGCGGCTCGCCGGACATGGCGGTGTCGTTGCGCAGGAACATCACCTGCGCCCCGACCTTCAGCTTCAGTTCGCTCTCGGCGGGCAGGGAGGCTTCGCCGCGTCCGAAGTCACCGCCCACCTCGGCCCGCGCGGTCTGCTCCTTGCCGGGCAGCGCATTCAGGTGCTGACTGTTGATCTTGTTCACGATGTCGTTGCGCGTCGCGAGGGTGATCATGGGCACCTCGCCCGGCTCCGGCTCCGGGGGCGTGCGTCGTCCCTGCGTGTTCAGCACCCCCGCGATCTCCGCCGTGACGCGGCCGTAGCGCACGGCGTTGAGCATCGATTTGAAGCCGTCGTCGGACTGCCGGTGGATCTGCACCAGTTCCCGCACGTGCAGTTCAGCACGGGTGTCGACCTGGAACAGCCCCTCCTGGTCGGAGAGCCCCGATCCCCCTGCCCAGACCTTGGCATCGAAGAACCAGAACGAGCGGTAGTGGTCTTGGACGTAGCGGGCCTCGTCACCGCGGGGTGGGACGGGGGCGAGCTGATAAGGGTCGCCGAACATGACCACCTGGACACCGCCGAAGGGCTCCCCCCTGCGCCCCCTGGCCTGGCGCAGTGAGCGATCGATCGCGTCCATCAGGTCGGCGTTGACCATCGAGATCTCGTCGATCACCAGCGTCTCGATGGCGTTCAGGATGCGCCGCGTCGCGTCGTTCTGGTCGATGTCGGCGTCGCCGATCAGACCGATCGGCAGACGGAAGAGGGAGTGGATCGTCTGGCCCTCGACGTTGAGCGCCGCGACGCCCGTCGGAGCACAGATGGCGATCTGCTTCTTCGTGTTCCAGGCGAAGTGCTGCAGCAACGTCGACTTCCCGGTGCCGGCGCGACCGGTGATGAAGACGTGCTCGCCGGTGTCCTCGATGAGCCGGAACAGCTCTTGCTGCTCCTCGGACAGGGCGGGAAGGGACACGGCACTCACAGGGGCAGTGGGCGGAAAACGGGGCGCCACCATGCTACGTCCCGGCATCCGCGCCCGGCCGCCGACGCTCGGCGTCCCCCCAGGACGCACTCCTAGACTGGCGCCATGGAGCGGGCCAGGTCGAGCGCGCCCCGGCGGTCACGCCTGGGCGTCGATCTCGCGATGCTCGCGGTGGTCGGGCTCATGCTCGTCGCAGCGATCGGTGCCGGAGGCGCCACACTGTACCAGCAGTTCTACGGCCCGTCCGCGTTCGTGACCCGCTACCTCGACCTGCTTTCCTCCGGACGCGCCGCGGACGCACTACGGGTGCCCGGCGTCGCGATCGACCGCGAGATCCTCGAGGAGTCCGGCATCGACCCGGCCGCGTCCGAGGCCATGCTGCGCCGCGCCGCACTCGCACCGCTGACCGATGTGAAGGTGGAGTCGGAGGAGCAGGCCGAAGGCGGCACCGCCGTCACGGTGAGCTACGAGGCGAGCGGTCACGCCGGCACCAGCACCTTCCTGATCGAACAGGACGGCTGGGCGGGCGTCACCCCGAACTGGCGCTTCGCGGAGAGTCCGCTGGCCGTCGTCGAGCTCACGGTCCGCGGCGTGGATCAGTTCGCCGTGAACGGCTTCGAGGTCGACCGACGGCAGGTGTCCGCAGCGGGCGCCGAGGCCGACGCGATCGAACCGCTGCCGCTGCTCGTGTTCACCCCGGGGCTGTACGCCGTGACGGTGGACACTCCGATCGCGACGGCCTCCGGACACGGTGTGCTCGCGGACACCCCGCTCGCCGTCACTCCGCTCGATGTGCAGACCACGCCGACAGACGAATTCGTCGAAGTCGTGCAGCAGCGGGTCGAGGAGTTCCTCACCGCGTGTACCACGCAGGACGTGCTCCTGCCGACCGCCTGCCCCTTCGGCCTGCGGGTCACGGACCGCATCTCGTCGCCGCCGAAGTGGTCCATCGCGTCGCAGCCTCAGGTCACGGTCACGCCCGACGGCGGACAGTGGCAGATTCCCACGACCGATGCCGTTGCGCACGTCGAAGTCGAGATCCAGTCGCTGTTCGACGGCTCCATCGACCCCGTATCGGAAGACGTGCCGTTCCAGCTCAACGGCACCATCGCGATCCTGCCCGACGGTTCCGCGTCCATCAAGATCGGCTCACCGGGCGAACCTCCCGTCGACTGACGGATTCACCCGCGGGCCTCAACGCCTCTCGCGCTCCTCGCGACGCTGGTCCTGAGCGGCGAGCTCGGCCAACTTGGTGTTGTACTCCTCGAGTTCCCTGTCTCCGGTGCGATCCGCATGCCGGTCGCGCCGACGCTGCAGCTTCGTGTCGCTGCGGCTCCACTGGATCGCGACCGTGATAGCCAGGATCAAGGTCGGGATCTCGCCGATGGACCAGGCGATGCCCCCGCCGACGTACTGATCCTGCAGCGGATCGGCCCCCCAGTCACGGCCCATCGATCCGAACCACTCCGCGACCATCAGGCCCTCCTGCATCATGATCGCGATGCCGAAGAAGGCGTGCATCGCCATGACGGCGATCAGCGTGATGAGGCGTCCGGGGTAAGGAAGTCGGTACGGCACCGGGTCGGCACCGATCAGGCTCATCACGAACAGGTAGCCCGAGATCAGGAAGTGGATCACCATCCACTCATGACCGAGGTGCTCCACCATCGCCCACCGCACCAGGTCGGTGAAGTAGAACGCCCACAGCGACAGGATGAAGATGGCCGCGGCGACGAACGGATGGGTGACGACCCGGGCGAACGGCGAATGCACGGCCCACATGATCCACTCGCGGCCTCCGCGGGTGCCGTCGTCGCGCTTGTGGATCGCGCGCAGGGCGAGCGTGATCGGGGCGCCCGACACCAGCAAGAGCGGGATGGCCATCGACAGCATCATGTGGCCCATCATGTGGATGCTGAACAGGTACTCCTGGTAGGCGTTGAGCGGGCCGCAGGTCACCCAGAAGAGCATGAGCAGCCCGAGCACCCAGAAGACCGTGCGATGGATCGGCCAGCGATCTCCGCGCAGATGCAGGCGCCGGACGCCGGCGAGGTAGAAGAAGAGGCCGAAGGCGGCGACGACGATCCAGAGCACATCGAAGTCCCACGCCGTGAACCAGCGTTCGAGCGTCAACTCGGGCGGCAGCGTCGACCCGGTGAGGATCTGGGCGGGCGTCTGCGCGAACGCGGCGACCTCACCGGTGGGAGGGGGCGTGCGCGCGAGCGCGGCAGCGGCGCCGGACGCGAACCCCATCAGCGCGACTTCGCACAGGACGAGGAGCCAGAACCAACCCGCCGCACGCTGTCCGGCGAGCTTCGGGATGAGGCGAGCGCGGTACCAGGCGCCGAGCAGTCCCATGCCGCCCAACAGCGCGGCTTTCGCGAGCACGATCCAGCCGTATTGCGTCGTCCACAGCGCATCCCAGCTTCCGACGGCCACGATCGACCGGGTCAATCCGGAGAAGGCGACCACCGCGAACGCCGCGATCGCGAGGGAGGAGTAGCGTCCGACGAGTCGAGCGGTGTCGACGTCACCGCGCCCGCGGAGCAGCACGAGGAGCAGGAGCCCACCCAGCCAGACCGCGGCACCGACCGTATGCAGCAGGATCGAGTTGACGGCCATGTTGTGGCCTGCGAGGTCGCCCGCGTGCCCCTGCGTCGCGAGGGGGATGAAGGACGCCGCGGCGAGCAGTGCGGTGATGAGCGTGGGCGTCCACGAGCGCCAGGCGAAGGCGAGCACCGTGATGATCGCGCCGAAGATCGTCGTGATGAGCCAGGACTGTCCCAGCGGCAGCTCCAACAGGAAGCGGCCGAGCTGCGTGCCGAACTCCCGCTCGATGCTGAGCTTCGGGTTGAAGGCGGCCATGAACGCGAGGAACCCGGCGAGGCCCGCGGAGACCGTGAAGACGGCGGCACCGACGGAGGCGATGTTCAGTGCCGCATCGAAGGAGCGCTCCCCCGCGCGCAGTCCGAACAGCGCGAGGACGAGAGAGCCGAGCATGACGGCGGCCGACATGTTCATCACGAGTTTCGCGAGCGGGGTGCCCCAGAGCACGATCGGCCCCGGATCCTGCAGCAGCGGTGCATCGGCCCCGCCTCCGACGAGGAGCGCCACCACCACGGCCACCAGCGCGGCGACGAGGAGGATGACCACTCCGGCGATTCGATACGCCGAAATCCGACTCGTCGACTCGCTGCGGGAACTCACCCCTCCAGCCTAGGCGCGCCGGGAGGGGCGAAAGCACGAAGGCCGCTCCCGTCGGAACGGGAGCGGCCTTCGAAGAGGTGCGGTCTGCTTACTTGACGGCAGCCTTGAGCTTGGAGCCAGCGGTCACCTTGACGCGCTTGCCGGCCGGGATCTTGATCTCGGCGCCGGTCTGCGGGTTGCGGCCCGTGCGAGCAGCGGTGTCGACCTGCTCGAAGGAGATCCAGCCCGGGATGGAGACCTTGCTGCCCTTGGCAACAGCGTCGGAGACCGTGGCGAACAGCGAGTCGAGGACACCGGAGACGGTGGCCTGGCTCTGGCCCGTGGCGCTAGCGATGCTCGCGACGAGCTCGGTCTTGGTGATGGACTTGTCAGCCATGTCATCCTCCAGCGACGAGATCCCGTCGCATCGTTGTGGGTATCGGGGCGGGTGCCCCTGGTCTAGTGACCGCCTCGAATGTATCAACGACCACCCACATATCCGCGTCATTTCGCGGGTTTTGGGCAATTACTGGGCGTGTCGCGTCACATTCGTCACTCCAGTCACAGTTTTGGGGAGCTCACGCGGTGCGCGTGCGGGCTGACGCAGAACTCTCGGGGTGAGGAGATCTCTCGCTGGTGAGGAGAATTCCTGGGATGAAGGAGCAGTCGCAGGGATGAGGAGAACTCACGGAATGAAGGAGATCTCACGGAATGAAGGACCAGATGCGGAATGCACTCCTTCATTCCGTGAGTTCTCCTTCGCAACGCGAGGCGTGAGTCCAAGGAGGGGCGAACAGGAGGGGGGTGTTCAGGAGGCGCGAACAGGAGAGGGGTGTTCAGGAGGGGGGATCACGCGAGGTGTGCACCCTGCGCCACGGCTTCCATGATCACGGACTGCACCTCGGGCCAGCGGTGCATGACCTGTTCGTAGCTGAAGCGCAGCACACGGTAGCCACGGAGGACCAGCTGCGCGTCGTGAGCGATGTCCTTGTCCCGCTGCTCCCCGGTGTGGGTCGCACCATCGATCTGGATCACCAGTCGATCACCGATGAGGAGATCCACCCGCCGATCGAGGCACCAGGCTTGTGGCAGCATGCGGAGCCCCAGCCAGCGGAGCCTGTGGATCACGATGGTCTCCAGCCCCGAGTCCGCGAACGGTCGCGCCCGCTCGAGCAGCGCTCGTGCCGGCGCCGGAAGGTCGAGGCCACGGAGGCGCGCGCCGTCGACGTACCCCTTGTTCATGGCCGACTCCCAGATGACCAGGGCGGTCTCGAACGGCTGGCATTGCGCGATCACGGCCAGCACGTTGAGCAGTTCATCCACCGTCGCGTCGGGGGGCCGAGGGACCACCGGTTTCGACCAGTGCACGACGACCTGGGACGGCACCCGGATCCGCGCCGCGTTCGGGCGGGCAGCGACGTGCAGTGGCGTCTTCTCCGGAATCCAGAGTCCTCGCCTCTCCGCCGCCGTGACACAGCTGAGCACGACACCGTGAGCCGCCGCTCCGGCGATCTGGGGGTCGGCATCTGGCAAGGCCACCCACCCCTGCCGCACGGTGACGACCTCGCACCGCTCCTTCGACCGCCGGAGCGAGTGCGCACTCACGCCGGCCGCGCGCAGAGTGCGCACCCGCGCGACCCCTCCCCGACGCCACAGCTCATCCACCGGATCCATCGGACGATCCTGCCTCCAGCGGGCGCGCGCACGCTGCCCGACCACCGGGACAAGGGCAGAGCTCGGTCGCCGAGGCTTCTGTGCAGGAACAGACCTCTGAAGGAGATCTCACGGAATGAAGGAGTGGATCCAGCGTTCGCTCCTGCAATTCGCGAGAAGTCCTTCAGAACGCGCGGGGAAGGACGGTGAGCGAGGGACGGCAGGAAGGAGGGAGAGTGGGCAGCAGGAAAGAGGGAGGGATGCAGGGAGGGTGGAGACGCGAAAGGGGCGAGGATCCGAAGATCCTCGCCCCTTTCGGCTGTCTGCTGAGACTTACCAGCTCGACTTGGTCACGCCGGGCAGCTCGCCACGGTGCGCCATGTCACGGAAGCGGACACGCGAGATGCCGAACTTCGTGAGGACACCGCGGGGGCGGCCGTCGATGACGTCGCGCGAACGCACGCGAGCAGGCGACGCGTTGCGCGGCAGCTTCTGCAGGCCGACGCGTGCGGCCTCGCGGGCCTCGTCGGTGGCGTTCGGGTCGACCAGGGTCTTCTTCAGCTCGGCGCGACGCTCTGCGTAACGCTCGACGATGACCTTGCGCTGCTCG